>Ga0209720_1001937_pt1 | contig 16379 bp, 18 predicted proteins | sample AD_JPNMR3_MetaG_FD_184426 | JGI IMG/M metagenome (GOLD analysis project Ga0209720, IMG submission 184426) | Active sludge microbial communities of municipal wastewater-treating anaerobic digesters from Japan - AD_JPNMR3_MetaG (SPAdes) (version 2) | ecosystem: Engineered > Bioreactor > Anaerobic...
ATAAACGAGTTATGGGCAAGTTAAGAAAACCAAACGGACAGCGGACAAGAGAGCCACCAAGTTATTTCGATGACTCTTGACAGTTATATACGACTGACAACAAATTTTTATTTCAAGAAGTGGAGTCTAGAAACCACAATAAAAACAGGGCGATAACCGAAAAGCCAAATGAGTAGGAAAATTTAAATCTTATCAATATGAAAACACTAACTTATCTATTCAGTTTTATGCTAATTGGTTTAATATCAATTAACAGTTCTTTTGCCCAAAAGGATTATTCTGCAAGATTAAAAAAAGAAATTGTTAAAATCGATGCAGGAAAATACGTATCAAACGATTATCAGTACTTAAAGTTTTCTAATGGCAATACGATGCAGATAAAAGTTTCTGCTTCTTGCCCTGTAGAAGTTATGACAAGAGATAATTTTATTAATATTTATTCAACAGTTTCGACTATGATGTTGCTTGCAACTTTTGCGGAGGCAGGTGTTGAAATCCCTGATATGAAAGAACTTGATGAACTAATTGGCGACCCAGATATTACTTATAATATTGTGATGGCTAAGAATGGTATGCAAATTCAGGTAATTACATCACAAGGAAAAGAGAATGTAACAATGAAATGGGATGACCTATTTGAAGATTAAAAAACCAGCCCATAACAAGGGGTGTAGCCAATGTGGGTTGATACTGGAACTTCGGAGCGGTTTCGCCCGCTCCGGCGTTTTCGTCGGGGGACGAAAACGTAACACGCTCTCCCACACTTGCCACACCCACAGCCGTTACCGCCAAGTGTAATAGGCTGACAACGACATAGAAAAATTAAAAAGTAAACCATTGTGACAGGAAAGAAAAATGAAATATTGACAATACAGCAAATACGACAACTTGAAAATTCAAGAAAACACTCAACAAATATTCTTGATTTTTAATTGTAATTCATATTAACAATAATTATTAACAAAAAACTAAAATTATGGCACTAATTGATTTATTTGACAGTGGTGATAAGAAAAAAAGACTTAGCCACATTAAAAACCTCGTTGCACTTGCTGCCTCTGACGGTGAAATTGATAAAAGCGAACTTGACTTGATTTTTAGAATTGGAGCAAGAGTTGGCTTAACTCGTGATGAATTGTTAAGAATTATTCAAAGACCTGAAAGCATATCTTTTAGAGCACCCGAATCTTTTAGAGAAAGAATAGAACAATTACATGACATGGTGCTCATTATGATGATTGATGGTGAAATTCACGAAAATGAAGTTGCTCTATGTAAATTAACAGCAATTAGATTAGGATTCAAACATCAGATAATTGACAGAATGGTACATGATGTAATTGATATGATAGCAAAAGGGTTAGCACTAAATATAGTGCTTTCAAATTTAGAAAGAGAGTATGCGTAAGATGTTTCTTCTAGTTTGAACATGAGAATATGAAAACTTATGACACATTCATTCCAAATTTTTTGGAAATGCAAGGAAAAATAGAAAGGGAATCCTTTCGTTTCATTGCCGACAACTGTAAAATTTGGCACAAAGGGAATTGCATCGCTGATATTGATTCAATCTTTGAGATTGAAGCAGTAGTAAACTCATTTAACGGGGAAATTGAAGTAACGTTTGATAATTCAGAAATATCTGAATATATTATTGATTATTTTTCGTTCGCTGAAATATCATTAACTAATGACCGTGTGCTCTGGAGTAATAATATTTTAAATGGAGGTGCTGGTTGTGAAGAATATGAACCCAGTATTATGTCCCTTTTCTACTACAAAGGTATACTCTCTAGGATTTATTTCAATGTTTATCAACCTTCAGAAGTCTTAATAGAATTGGTTTCAAATCAAGAAGGAAGAATTGAAGATGTTGAAAATCCATTAAAAAAAATAGCAGAATCTCTTCAAGAAAGAAATAAGAAACAATTTGATTTGAACAACATTACTTTTATTTCAAATAGCCACCAACGATACGAAAATGGAATTCCTGTAAAAGGTTTACAAGAATCAAGGCGTTCTGTTAAAATTGAAGAAAATGTTAATGGCTGTGAAGGTTATAACATTAAAGGTGGTGATGGATATATTGTAACTATATTTAATTTGGAAGGCAATCATCCAATGTGGGGAAATAATATCCAAATGACACCAAAACCTATGCGAATCATCAGTAAATCTTCAGAAAAAATTGTTTTACGTGGTTACAGAGTTGAAGCAATGACTCCCTTTGGTTGGACAGACTTTAACGGTGCGGATTATGGTTTTAGTATCTTTATTAAAAATGGAGAAATTGAATATTGCATACTGCATATGCATGACAGGAATATTGACATTAAATATTTTAAATAAACTTGTGACACAGAAACTGAACAATGGTCTACAGGTCTGGAAGACAGAACACCAGGCGGTAACAGGCTGTATATTTTATTGCCGAGATAGTGGGTATTTCAGCGTTTCAGCATCTAATAAACTTTCGTGTAACATGACAGGGCAGTGCTTCGAAATCGGCAACAAAAACATACCGCCGAACCGTTATGTGGCATATTAGAAAAAGACAACAGACAGACAAAATATCTTAATGACCTGACCGTTTAAAGAGAAACTAAAAAAAATTAAGAAGTATGAAAACAAAAATCATTGAGACAATTTTACCGACAACGCTCGGAATTTTGACAGTGCTTGGACTTTTGGTAGTGTTTAATATTATTGTGCACAATGGAGATGCTTTTAACTCTCCGGACAATGTTTTTTTTAAACTATTTGTGCCAACAGCAACAATTATCGCACTGACAATTCAGTTCACCTTGACAATTCCCTTTTGGAAAAAATTTAAAACTCAGAAAAAAGTTTTGGGGTTGACACTTTTTCAATTCACCGCACTACTCTGTATAATATCAGGACTAACTTTCGGATTGGTATTTTGGGAAACGAGTTTTGGAATTAGTGAATTGATTTTAGTTTCTCTGACTGGAATTATTGCTTTTACAGTCTATTGGACAGTAAATTTGTTGACTCTAAGACAATTGGATAAACGAATAAATTGACATGAAAGGAATACGCCACATAACAGGCGGTATATTTTATTGCCGAGACAGTGCGGGTTTCAGCATTTCTGCATCTAATAAATTTTCGTGTAACTTGACAGGACAGTGCTTCGAAATCGGCAACAAAAACATACCGCCAAAACGTTATCGGCAATATTAATGAAAAACAGTTATATAAATTAGAAGAAAAAAAATAATAACTTTGTAAAAAAACTATAATGCATACTAAACATACATTAATATTTGGTAATTCAATTAGCATGATAGAATTGCCAGATGAAAGCATACATTTAATTGTAACTTCTCCACCATATTTTAATGCTCCGTTTGATTATAAAAATCTTTTTAAAAGCTATGAACAATATTTAGGTGTAATTGAAAAAGTTGCAAAAGAATCTTTCAGAGTTCTAAAAGAAGGACGGATATTCGCTCTAAACATAGATGATATGCTTGTAGATGGGAAAAAATATCCTATTACCGCAGATGCTACAAAAATTTTTCAACACGCAGGTTTTACTTACAGAGATAGGATTGTCTGGAAAAAGCCAGATGGTTATTTAAGAATAAGTAAAAGAAGTGGTGTTTTATTACAAAATCCTTATCCCATGTATTTTTATCCGGATAATTTATTAGAAAGCATAATTATTTTTCAGAAAGGGAAATTCAAATACAGTTCCATTTCTAAAGAAATAAAAGAAAAATCAAAAATCGATATTAAAGAATTTCAAAAGAATAATTGGCACCGAACATTATGGGAAATGACCAATGTTCTACCAGGTTCGGAGTTAGAAAAAGGTATTGCTGCTTTTCCCGATGAGCTTCCCTACAGGATTATTAAACTTTTTTCTTATATTGGCGAAACAGTTTTAGATCCTTTTTTAGGAAGTGGAACTACTATGAAAGTCGCTAATTTGCTTCATCGAAACTCAATTGGCATAGAAATAATAAGAGATTTAGAAAATATTATAAGATCAAAAATAGATGTTGAAAATTTAGAAATAATTGAAAGAAATAAAGGCAAATATAGGTATGTGACTTTGGAATACATTAATAAAAAAATGAGTACATGATATGGAAATTACAGCAAAAATAACCGGCATCAAATACAAGCCCTTTCTAACAAACAAACTAGAAGTTTTTAATTTCAAAAATTTAGATATAAATGATTTGCCATCAAGTTGTATTATTAATTATGATGGGTTTAATTTTGGATTATCTAAATGGGTATCACCCAAAAGAACAAGATCATATCCTTATGAAAGAGTTTACAACACACTTAGTACTGCAAAGAGAATAACTATCATTCCAATTATTAAAGATGAGGGTAAAGAAGGTGATAGGGATTTTATTCAATGGGATACTGTTTCATTGATGAGTTTATTAGATGTTTTTGTTGTATTTTCTTACTATAAAACAGCAGAGAAACACAAATCGGGAAAGAATAAAATAACAAATCAACAATTTGATAATGAGTGGACAAAACGAAAAATTTCTGAAATAAAAAATTATCATAGTTCTGCACTACATTGGAATTTAAAAGAAATTGAATATTCTTTTCCATATTTAATTCAAAAATCAAAAGAAGCATATAATTCAATAAGCAAAAAATTAAAAGTTGAATTTCATAACGAACAAGGAATTGATTTATTTGCAAAGCAATTTATGCAAGGCGTAAATGAATTTATGATAACATCCAGACAAAAGGCTAAAGAAGCTCAGAAACGTGAAGTTAAAACAATACAACCCAAAGAGTCCTTATCTACTTTGACAAAGGCTAAAATTACTATTGAAAATTACCTTGGAGGTAAATATTATTTTACTGTTGATGAATTAGTTATACAGAAAAGCACTCTTTTTTTAATTGAGGATAAACACTCAAAAATCTCTATTTTACCAAGTATTGGGGACATCAAAGATGGATTATTAAAAATGATACTTTTTTCCAATTTAAAAAATGTTTCTGTTTCGGGAAAAGAATATAAAATTATTCCAACTCTAAAATTGACCTCAAGTAGAATTAAAGATGAGATTACTATATCTAACTTAAATACTAATAAATTTCTCAGTGAAAAAGACAAAGACATTTTAAAGAAACTTTTTAAAGAAGCTCACGAAAATAACTTTGAAGTATTAATTAAAAAGGGTTTATAAATGATAAAAACTCCTTTAAGATATCCTGGTGGAAAAAGTAAGGCGATAAAATATATTGCTGAATTGATTCCTTATTTTAAAGAATATCGAGAGCCCTTTGTTGGAGGTGGTTCTGTTTTTATATATCTTAAACAAAGATACCCAAATAAAATATATTGGATAAATGACTTATATGAAAATCTTTACTATTTCTGGAAACATACACAAGAAAATCCAGTAAAACTAATTACTCAAATCCAAATTTGGAAGGATACATTTAAAAATGGTAAAGATTTATTTAATTACTTGACAATAAATATTAATTTATTTAATGAAATAGAAAAAGCAGCTGCTTTTTTTGTATTCAATAGAATTACCTTCTCAGGAACAAGTGAAAGTGGCGGGTTTTCAGATGCAGCATTTAAAAAACGGTTTACTCAATCAAGTATAGAAAGAGTAAACATATTATCAAAGATTTTACTTAATACAAAAATAACAAATTATGATTACCAAAAAGTAGTAGAAGCAGAAGGCGAAAATGTTTTTATTTTTCTTGATCCTCCGTATTATTCTGCTACAAAATCAGCATTATATGGAAAAAATGGCATACTACACAAAACATTTGATCACGAACGACTTGCTGAAGTACTCAAAAATACAAAACATAAATGGCTACTTACATATGATAATAGCGAATACATAAAAAATTTATATTCATTTGCTTATATCAAAGAATGGAATTTGACATATGGAATGAGAAATGTAGGCGAAAATGCCAATATGAAAGGAAATGAACTATTTATCTCAAATTATTTAGTTTCTAATGATATATCAGCTAATTCACTTTTTGATGAAATAGAAGAAATACAGCCGATAACAGCGGCTATACGCCATTAAAACGGCGCATAGCCGCGAAACGTTAGCGTTCATTGTAAGAAGACAAAACCAACGACAGAATAAAAAATGAATTTTTGCTGCATAAAGACAAAGAAAATGTAAGCCCAACGCACATTCAGGCACATTTGGCTGCCCCACCGCACGGGCGACCGCTTCGCTGCCAAAAGAGCCTTCATTTTGCCTACGTACAATATTAAAAAAAGTTCTATGAAAAAAAATGAAAAATAATTGTATCAATTCGTATATTTACATTATCTTTGTGATACAATTTGATACTTTTATTAATAGAAAACTTATGTTAAATAAAAACACACAAAAAGAACCAAAAGAAGAGCTTCTGACAATTAAAGAAGCAGCTGAATTACTTAAAGTTTCAGAGGTTTCTGTAAAACGATACATTTCAAAAGAAGTTATACCTTCTGTAAAAATTGGTGGTGCAAGACGAATAATTAAAAACGATGTATGGGACGCTTTTTTTGAAAAAATGCAACAAGAGCATAACGAAAAGATGAGTATTGTTGCTGAACCTGAAAATCCATACCTTGTTAAAAGGGAAATTGACAAGGAAGAAAAAAAATCCAAACTTGGTTTCAATGGACTAACGCCAAGCGAATGGGCTTTACTTTCCAAAAATGTTATTAACGAAGATGAAATTTTAAACCCTGTTTGGAACGACCTTTCTTCGCCACGTAACAAATACCAGTTAGAACATGGGGCGGTTTATCCTGTAAAACTTGTTGAGCGATTAATTAAAATGTATTCAGCCGAAGGTGATACCGTGTTTGACCCCTTTTTGGGTATAGGAACAACCGTAATTGCCGCACAGAACTTAAACAGGAACGGAGTAGGAATTGAACTTAATCCGAAATTTGCGAACGTAGCAAAACAATGGCTCGCAGATGTGCAGGGGCTTTTCGGCAATGATAAGCATTATATCATTATTAATGACGACTGCCGGAATATGCTTAAGCATATTCGCAAAGACAAAATTCAACTTACAGTTACTTCACCACCCTATGCTGATTTTATTCGAAAATCCATCGAGGACAGAACGACAACACACAAAACCTCAATTATTACTCACGAAAACAACAGCACCGTAAAACCATACAGTGACCATGAACACGATTTTGGTAATTTACCTTACAAGGAATTTCTAAAAGAAATAAAAGAAATTCTTAAATACAATTTAGAGGTTACAAAACCAGGTGGCTATTCTTGTTGGGTAGTGAAAGATTATCGGGACACAAAAAATAAAATTCCTTATGTGCCGTTTCATTCAGACCTTGCTAATGTTGGTCAAGAAGCGGGCTGGCTCTACCATGACTTGATTATTTGGGATCAAACAGGGCAAAGGCGATTAGTTCTTTTGGGCTATCCGTCTGTATTCTACACAAATCAAAATTGTTCTTTCATTGTAGTATTCAGAAAACGCAAATAATGCAAAAAATAGAAAAAGAAACAATCTTTAGTTTTAATGGCGAAGATACTTCATATCTCACTCATTCATTACATCCTTATCCTGCAAAGTTTCCACCACAGTTGCCAAAAAAAATTTTAGAGGACTACGCTATAAAAGGGCAAACTGTTCTTGACCCATTTTGCGGCTCAGGAACTACTTTGGTAGAAGCTCGAATTTTCGGAGCAAATGCAATAGGAGTAGATGTAAACGGTTTAGCAGTATTACTTTCTAAAGTCAAAGCAACACCGCTCTCCAGTAATCAATTTTCTGCTATTGAAAAATTTATCGCAGAGTTAGAGGATAATATTTTAAAGTGGAAATTTAATGGCAGACCGAAAATCAAAATCAAAGAGATTGAAGGACAAGAACACTGGTTTCAGAAAAATGTTTCAGAGGAAATTACCTTTATTTTAAATAAAATCACAAAACAAAAGGATACCGATGTTCAGAATTTTCTGAAAATTGTCTTATCCTCAATTATCGTCCGTGTTTCCAATCAGGAAAGTGATACACGCTTTGCAGCCATTAAAAAAAATATTCCTGACTGTCTGACTCTTGAATTATTCTGCAAGCGAGCAATAGAATATAATTTGAGAATAAAAGAGTTTTCTGAATTGGTTTACGACAAAACCGAATTACAAGTTTTCAATGCAGACAGCCGCAACCTTAATTTCATTTCCGATAATTCCATTGACATTATTATTACTTCGCCACCTTATGCAAATACTTACGATTATTACTTGTATCATAAATTCCGCAAGCGTTGGCTTGACCTTGACGTAAAATTTGCACAATACAATGAGATTGGTTCAAGACGTGAGTATTCAAGCTTGAAAGAGAAAAAAGAAAAATGGAATGATGATTTGATTAAGTGTTTTGCTGAAATGCAAAGAGTTTTGAAACCTCATCATTTTGCATTCATAGTTATTGGTGACAGTGTAATAAAAAAGGAATTGATAAAAATAGAAAAGGAAATCTCCGAATTTGCACCGAAAATTGGACTTAAGGTGAATGAGATTTTATCTTCTGATTTATCAAAACATTCAAGAATTTTCAATCCTTCTTATGCTCAAAAGGGTAAAAAAGAACATTTAATTATTTTAGAAAAAGTATAATGCAGGAAATACGACTTTATTACGAGAGTTTAGAACAAGGCAATGATTATTTATTGCCGATGATAAACAAAGCCGTTCCGAAAGGTACAAGCATCAAACTTGTGAAAAGACCAAAGAAGGCAAACCAATTTCCAAGAGGGGCTTTGTCTTCAATAATGTCTTTCACCACGCCAGACGCTTTAATTACAGCTGTAAAAAATGGAATTGAATATCCGTTAGCAATTATTGAATTTACCGAAGCTGTAAAAACGGAAGACCACGAATTACAACGCACTTACGGTGCGTTAGCATCGTATCTTTCAGAAACGTTTTACATCAAAATTTCGGGGCATAAGGAAAGTGAAAAAGTTTTTGGCGGTGCAGAATATAATCCATATTCAACACCCAAAATTTTGATAGACCAATTCGGTTATGAGGGCTATATTATTGCAGAATGGAGAACTAAAACAGCTAATAAATTTACATTACAAAGAAATCAAAATTTTCCATCTTGTCCACCAGAAATTCCGATTTTAAGAATCACAATTCAGGCAATTGTAAAATCGTTTTTGAAGTCAGAGAAAAATTGGTTTGAAAATTCAATCAAAGATTTAAAGCAAACATCACATTACAAGAGTTATCGGAAAGAAGTTGATAACGCAATAGGTGCAAAAGAATTATTGGCAACGTGGAAGGCTCGTAAAGCAACAAACTTAAATAAGTTGCGTTACTTCGTAAATGAAGATTGGATTGGTGCAAAAATTAATCGTTTCAGCCACGCAATGGACCCTGACAGAGGAATTTTAAACTTCATTTCGTTTGTGTTTTCAAAAACGCATAAAATTTTCGGCATATATGCTTTGGTTCGTCCGAGAGGAAACGACATATTGAAAAAGGATTTGGATAGTTTGACAACACTCCGAAGTAAGTTAAAAGAAGCGATTGCAATAGATAGTGGTGGTGTTCCAAGGTGGTTTACTGACGAATTAGTTAAAGCCGCAAAAAGAGCTAAAAAGCTAGACGAAACAATAAACTTTCAACCTATTTGGGAAAAACACAAAAGCAAAATTTCAGACAACAAAGTTGTTTCTACGATTGCGTTTTTATTGGACGGGATGTATCTTAATCACAACGGAATAAAACTTGTTTGGGACAGGCGTAAATTGTTAGGGAACAGCAAAGGCGATATGCTTGATTTATTGAAAACTTATTTTTCATCTACTAAATTTTCAAGTGCTTCCGCACTTGTTGAAGAAAGCAATGAAGTTGATGAAGATGAAGTAACTTATGCGATTGCTCACAGGGTTTTAATTCCTAACAAGTTTAAAATTGTTTCAATTTCATATCCTGGTTCGCAAGGTGGTGGGGCAATTTTGCCTAATCCCGATTTAGGAAAAGCACAACCCCGTGAATACCCTGATATAATTGCTTTACCTCCAAGGAAGAACGCAAAAATTGATGTGTTGTTAAATGAGAGTAAAGGTATGTTCCGACAAGCTGATATAGAGAAAGACACAGCAAAAATTTTGCGTTACAAGCACGACAAAAAATTACAAACAGCATTGAAAGAAACTTTAGTAGTTGCACAAGTGATAGACCAAAACGACAATGTTCGGAATATTATTATTGGTGTTGCTTTCGGTGTAAAATCGAATACTCACACAACTTGGAAACCTGATGAAGTTGATTTTATTTTCCGCATAACCGATAGGAAGAAATGGGCAATTGGAATATTTAATCAAGCACTTAGAAATCTAATTCCGAAAATTGAAGGTAACACAAACTTTCCGACAGTTTATAAACTTGCTCTAAAACATATAGAAACACAACAAATAACAATCGAATTTTAGAATGCCCAGGCTTCGTAGTCAAGCACTTTTGCAGGTCGCACCAGCCAACGCTATTGCCAAAAACCTACAAAAGAGCTTGACTACACAAACGCTCGGACAGTAAGTCTATGCAGCAAAAATGAAAGGGAAATAATGAGAAAAATGAACAACGAAACGCTAACAAAGTGTATGTGCCATAAGGGTTTCAGTGGGTATTCAAACATATTAGCCCGCTCAAACTTCGGTGTATTTCGACAGGAAAGTAGCCCGCAATCCCTTACTGCATATAGCCTCGACCGTTAGCATTCAGTGGAAGAAAACCCAGCAACAGCATTGAAACATTAACAATGAACAGATAAATAAAATGATTAATAACCAATAAAAAAGGAGGAAACAAAATGAGACACAAACGATTAAAATTAAGTGCCGTACTCTTGTTAGGACTAGGATTAACAGGATTACAAGCACAAACAATGTATGTAAAAGAAAGTAGCGGCACACAAACCGCATATGCATTGAGTAACATACAAAAAATGAGTTTTTCATCAGGAAATCTCACAGTAACCAAAACCGACAATAGTAGCGGGATATATGCCTTGAGCGATTTGCGATACCTGAATTTTTCGGATGTTTCAGCAGGCTTACAGGAAGACTTGTCTGTTCAAAGCAAAATGTTAAAAGTGTATCCTAACCCAGTTGGTGATATACTGAACATTAACTTAACAGGAATGTCTGAAACAGAAGGGACACTGAGCACACTCAATTTTGAAGGCAAAACTTTGGTAACCCGAAAAGTAAGTAATGAAGGAGTTCTTTCATTAGATATTAGCCACTTGCCTACAGGTATTTACCTTTGCCGTTACAGCAATGCTACAGAAATTAAAACAGTAAAAATCATTAAACAATAAACAAGGAGGACAAAATTATGAAAACAATACATACACTAAAAAAAGTATCATTAGCAACGTTTTTAACTTTCGTCTTATCATTTTCGTCTGTTTTTGCCCAAAACGGCACCATGTATATAATGAAATCAGGTGCAATAGCAGGTCAGTACAATGTAAACACAGAGGTTGACAGCGTAATATTCTATAAACCAACGCTTGAAGGGAACAATACAAATAATGGTGATATTGTGTTTAACCCAAATATTACATATGGTTCTATAACAGATATTGATGGTAATACCTATAAAACGGTAACTATAGGCACCCAAACATGGATGGCTGAAAACTTAAAAGTCACAAAATATAACGATGGTATAGCTATACCAAATGTAACTGATAACACAGCATGGAGTGAATTAACCACCGGAGCATTATGTGATTATGATAATACCCCATCAAATTCTGAAACATACGGTAAATTATACAATTGGCATGCGGTAAATACAGGAAAACTCTGCCCAACAGGGTGGCATGTACCAAGCGATGCCGAGTGGACAGAATTAACCGACTACCTTGGCGGAACAAGCGATGCCGGTGGGAAACTTAAAGAAACTGGGACTACGCATTGGAACAGTCCAAATACCAGTACAACCAACGAAACCGGTTTTACAGCCCTTCCGGGTGGCTACCGTCACTACGGTGGAGCATTCAACGGCATTGGTGGCTACGGTACCTGGTGGAGTGCTACTGAGGACGATACCAATGACGCCTGGACCCGGCTCATGTACTACACTAACAGCAATGTACTCAGATTCAGCGACAATAAGGAGTTGGGGTTATCTGTCCGTTGCTTGAGGGATTAAGAATTTATTTGATTCATTTGACTATTTGATTTATTTTTACCCTGAGCTTGTCGAAGGGTGTTTATTTCCGCGAAGCGGTCGATTTTTTTTGAAAATGGCACATTATAATGAACTACCTGTATATAAAGCGACATACGATTTACTCTTGGCTATTTTCCAATTTACAAAGGATTGTGGAATCATTTATATTTATCGGGCGGAATATGTAAATTTGAAATGAAAACAAAAACAAAAACAGTATGACAATAACCACCGAAATGCTAACACGCAATATAGCAAAAAGCGGTGAAGTGCTTAATTGGAACGGCTTTAGCCCGTTCCAACTTCATCTCGGCTTGATAAGGTATCACTCGCAATCCGCTTCATGCCATATTGCCATCCGTTATATGCCACTATAAAAAACGACACTAATGACAGACGAAGAACTAAATAAATGGAACTTGCGATTTTGCCCGAAATGTCGGGGACACATACAAATTTCGTTTAGACAAAAAAAGGAAAGCGGAATTGAAATAATAAAGCATTGCCAAAATTTTGACAAGTGCGACTATCGTTCAGTGTTGACAAAAGAAAATATTACCGACAACGACAGACATAAAATCATTGAGACTTTATTTGGATACAACAAACCATTTTTCATTGACAAAACTGAACTCAAATCTTTGACGACTGAAAAACTTTTGTTCGACAACATTGAAGACTTTTTAAAATGGTTTGTTTTTGAAACTTCAAGATACCAAGCTCTTGACCACAACAATTTGCCTGTAAGCAGTCCATATTGGACAATTGTAAATAAGTTAGGTCAATATTTATCTGATAATTACGAGAATGAGCTGAAGAAAATTATTAAAAATAAAGACAATTTTGATAACGACCAGTTCTTAAAAAACAATTCAGGTCTTTCATTCAACATTTTATACGCTTAACAGAAATGGAAAATAAAGTGCTATTTAAAGAATACGTTGAAATTGCAGAGAAAAACCTCGGCTACGCTAATGATAGTGCGGACGAAGTGGCTTTAAAGTATTTGAAAATGGCTTTAGACTTAAATCCTACTGACACTGAAACCAAGAAGAAATTTGAAACGCTTGATAAAATCGTTAATCACAAAAACTACAAATATCCCATTGACGACAAAAAAACTAAAGAACTGATGAAAGTATTTGTGGACTGTTGCAATGTCAAGGAATTTGAAAGACTTTATAAAATCATAGATGACAATTTTGTTTGTGTAGCCAGAAATATGGTCAGAACAAAAGAAAGCTTTATTGAAGGAATTTACTTTGAGCGTAAGAGTATGATGGGTTTATGGACAGAAATTTTTCAATACGAGAATAAAGAAAGAAAAATCCCTTGCATTAAACTTAATGACTATAGCGTTCTTTTCTTTAACATTGAAAACGACAAAATTATAAGAGCTTTTAAATACAATATTGACGAATATATTGACAGAGAAAAACTAACAAAATGGAAAGAATAGCGGCATATAACATCGTGTATAAAACATTGGGGGTTAAGTGGTTATTTGAGTATTCTGCCCCGCATCAAGTTCGGTGTAACTTGACAGGAAAGTCGCCCGCAATCCCCAACGTTTCATACACGTAACCGTTGTAGGGCATTTGTAAAACTATAAAGAATATAACAGAATTAAAAAGTAAAGATAAATGGCAAAAAGAGATTTGCTTAAAGCAAAAGAAAACAAAAATGATGAGTTTTACACTCAACTTTCCGACATTGAGAAAGAGTTAAAGCACTACAAAGACCAGTTCAAAGACAAAATTGTTTATTGTAATGCTGATGACCCTTTTGAAAGTAATTTCTTCAAATATTTTGCATCTAATTTTAATGCACTTGGTCTAAAGAAACTTATTGCGACAAGTTATACTGGCTCTCCAATTGTAGGCAAACAGTTATCCATTTTTGATATTGAAGGAGTGAAATCCTCTAAACAAAAAGAGCCTATGAAGATTGAAATTAATGAGGTAAAGGATTTTAACAAAGATGGAGCAATAAATATTTTAGATGTCGAATACCTTTTAAAGAACGATAAAAACACGGCAAAACCGCTTAAAGGTGATGGCGATTTTAGAAGTAAAGAGTGCATTGAAATTTTAAAACAAGCCGATATCGTAGTAACAAATCCTCCTTTCTCTTTGTTTAGAGAATTTGTAGCACAACTTGTAGAATACGATAAGAAGTTTTTAATTATTGGTAATACAAATGCTATTACATACAAAGAGATTTTCAAACTCATTAAAGAAGATAAAATACGAACGGGTTATACAAACTTTAATGTTGGGATGTTCTTCGTTGTACCTGACCATTGGAAAAAATATCATCATATTGATGAAGCTGGTAGAAAAATTGCACGAGTTTCCACATCCTGCTGGTTTACCAATTTAGAAGTTGAAAAACATAAAGAAGATTTAATTCTTGTTAAAACATACAAAGGCAACGAAGACGAATATCCCAAATATGAAAATTATGACGGTATAGAAGTTTCTAAAGTTGCCAATATTCCTGCTGATTATAAAGGGGTAATGGGTGTACCCATTACTTTTGTTGATAAGTACAATCCCAAACAATTTGAAATATTAGGAATGGCATCATCAGCGGGTTATAGTAAAGAGGTAGTAGGAATCCCATTCTTAGGGGATAAAGATGCTCGACCAATTATTAATGGGAAAAATACTTATGCACGTATTTTTATAAAAAATAAAAGACTTTAATAATGAAAATAGAATTGAAAGAAATAACTGTCCGTGAACTAACAAACGGATTTAAAGACAACGCAGAAGAAGGTGTTGTCGGTTATGGCGGTAAATTGGATATTCGTCCTCCCTACCAAAGAGAATTTATCTATAAAGACAAACAAAGAAACGCTGTAATTGACACCATTACAAAGGATTTTCCTTTAAATGTAATGTATTGGGCGGTTCGTGAAGACGGTAATTTTGAAATAATAGACGGACAGCAGCGTACTATTTCAATTTGTCAATATGTAAATGGCGACTTCTCAATTAATGGTATGGCATTCCATAACCTCACAAAAGACAAGCAAGAACAAATTTTAAATTACAAGTTAATGGTTTATTTCTGTGAGGGTACAGATAGCGAAAAATTAGAGTGGTTCAAAACAATTAACATAGCCGGAGAAAAGCTCACAGACCAAGAATTAAGAAATGCAGTTTATTCAGGCACTTGGGTAACAGATGCAAAAAGATATTTTAGCAAGACCAACTGTGCTGCATATCAAATAGGTAGTGATTACCTTAACGGCTCTCCCATAAGACAAGATTATTTAGAAACTGCTATAAAATGGATTTCTGATGGGAATATTGAAGATTATATGTCAAAACACCAGCACGACCCTAATGCAAGTGCATTATGGCGATATTTTCAAGACGTAATAACTTGGGTAAAAGCTACTTTCCCAGAAAAATACAATAAGAAAAGGAAAAAATTTATGAAAGGTATTGATTGGGGAACATTATACAATCAATTCAAAGATGAAACATATGATACAGAGAAATTGGAAGAAGAAATTGCAGCATTAATACTTGATGATGATGTAACGAATAAAAAAGGGATTTATCCTTATGTTTTAACAAGAAATGAAAAGTATCTTTCAATAAGAGCGTTTACTGACGCTATGAAACAAAAAGTTTATGAGCAACAAAAAGGCATTTGCGTTAAATGTAACAAACATTTTGAAATAACCGAGATGGAAGCTGACCATATTACACCTTGGCACGAAGGCGGTAAAACGATTGAAGAAAATTGTCAAATGTTGTGTAAAAATTGTAATAGGACAAAATCAGGAAAATAGAATGAAAACGCCCTACAACAATGTATATAAAAAATTACCGAAATAGTAGTGAAATCAAGTCTTACGGCCCGATTGAACATTGTAGTGAATTGAAAATAAATGCTTCTAAATCGGCAACTTTTCATATACTCACCGTTAGCTTCAAGTTTGGTGTTTTAGGGAAGTTGTTGTTTGGAAAGTCATACTCCTAAAATTTGTTCATGTCCGATAAGGTGAGAAAATTTGTATTAAATCCGGTTGGAAGGTAGTTTGCCCGAGAAGTTTGAAGTGAAAAAGGCTTGTCGATTTTTCTGTAATTTTGAGGTTGAACAAATTGTTAAGTACTCGTCAATTCAATTTGACGT
>Ga0209720_1001945_pt1 | contig 16251 bp, 15 predicted proteins | sample AD_JPNMR3_MetaG_FD_184426 | JGI IMG/M metagenome (GOLD analysis project Ga0209720, IMG submission 184426) | Active sludge microbial communities of municipal wastewater-treating anaerobic digesters from Japan - AD_JPNMR3_MetaG (SPAdes) (version 2) | ecosystem: Engineered > Bioreactor > Anaerobic...
GTATTTGTGGCATGTATTTTTTTTATCATTGGGTTGCATTTACTGGAGTTTATTAATATACCATTTTTACAAAAAAGCGCAAATCCAGCAATTAGTAAAAAAGGCTTGTGGGCTGCCTTTTTGTTAGGACTTTTGTTTGGCATTGCGCTGGGGCCCTGCACTTTTGCCTATATGGCACCAATGCTGGGCGTTGCGTTTCAGGTAGCATCAACAAAGCTTTTATTTGCGATAGCTCTGGTGATCATGTATGCAATTGGTCATTGCAGTGTAATAGTTGTTGCAGGAACATCGTATGAAGTGGTGCAGCGTTACCTTAACTGGAATGAACGTTCAAAAGGTGCCTTGATTGTTAAAAAAGCATGTGGAGTGCTGGTTATTGCTGGTGGAGTATATTTAATCATTAGTGTTTTATAATGTAAGGAAAAAAAATTGATTTAAAAGTAATATGCGGTATGTTTAGTATATGAATATTTGTTCATATATTGATATATACAGGCAACATGGACTATCGGTATGATAACACAGGTTAAAGTATCAACCATATTTAAAATGCTTTCTGATACTAACAGGCTAAGAATAATAAATCTACTTATGCAGAAAGAATTATGTGTGTGCCATATGGCTGAGTTGCTTGGAATAACGCAAACCAACGTATCTCATCACTTAGCAAAGCTCCATGCAGCCAGCGTGGTACACTATCGGAAAGATGGGCAGTGGATATATTATAGCCTTAGTGAAGATTTTGTTAAGGATAATCATCAATTATTTGAGTATCTTACACAGGTGTTTTCATTGGAATCAATATATAAGGATGATATAAAAACACTGCATGCAATGGGTGATTCCCATTGTAGGGCATAAAGCTTAAAAGGTATTATTTTTTTAAATAAGGAGGAATTATTTCAATGCCAGCGTATGAATATCGTTGTGATGACTGTAATGAAACATTTACTGTCATTGCCTCTATGAGTGAAAAGGAAAAAGGGTTGCAGGTGGTATGCAAAATATGTGGAAGCACCAATGTACGGCAGGTATATTCAAGTATTTCTGTTGGTGCAAAGAATAAGGATCTCCCCATTATTGGCGGTGGTTGTTCCTGTGGAGGAGCATGTTGATCATGCAAATAAATTACTGTGAAAAGAATTGATAACCACAACATGTGTTTTGAATTACACTGTAGTTAAAATTTAAAATTTATCTGGAGGCAACAATGTTTAGCAAAGTACTATTTGCTTCTGATCTGTCAGAAGCATCCACTCATGTCATTGAATGCATTAAAGATTTAAAAGTGTATGGAACTAAAGAAATAATTTTATTTCACGCATTAGGAATTAAATATCTAGAAGATTTACGGTATTCTCTGGTAAAAGAAGCTGAACCAGTACTACAAAAACAAAAAGCAATGCTTGAACGCTATGGGTATTCGGTAACAGTGCATATTGCAAATGATGGTGTATCATATGAATTGTGGAAATTTGCTAAGCAAGAAAATGTTTCAATGGTTGTCATCGGAACGCATGGGCGCAGTTTAGCGTTTGATGTATCGTTAGGTGGCACTGCTCATAAAATAATACATGATATATCAAAACCACTTCTTGTTGTACGTTTGCGTTCTGATGATAAAGCAATGCCGGTATGTCAGGCCGCATGTATTGATATTGATAAGCCCTTGCTTTTTACAACAGATTTTTCGGATACTGCTGAGCTTGCATTTACTTATGTTGAAAAGATGGCAGAAAGTGGTATTAAACATGTAGTGCTCATGCATGTACAGGATAAAACAAGGATTGAAAAATATTTAAAAGATAAGCTTAATGAATTTAATACAATTGATACTGAAAGGCTTGAAATGTTGAAAGACAGGCTGGTGAAAAAAGGTGTAAAAAACGTTGATTGTATTTTAAAATATGGAATACCGGTAGAAGAGATTATCAATGAGTCCAGAAACAGGGATTATTCATTGATAATTATGGGAGCGTTAGGTAGAAGCCTTGTGAAGGATGTGTTTATTGGTAGTGTAAGCTGGAATGTAGTACGTAATGCTTCTCAACCGGTATTGTTAATACCACCTTTAAAATAAAACAATCAGTAATACTAAGTAATGTGAATTATCACTGAGTGAAATAATTATTACGTAAAAGAGGTATAACTATGGCTGATAGTGTAGCAAAAAAGCTTTCATTTGTTGACCGGTATTTAACATTATGGATATTTTTAGCAATAGCACTGGGTGTTGCTATGGGGTATTATTTGCCTGGCGTAAAAGGCTTCATTAATACGTTGCAGGTTGGGACTACCAATATTCCCATTGCCATAGGGCTTATCCTCATGATGTATCCGCCTCTTGCTAAGGTTAAATATGAGGAAATGGGAAAAATCTTTCAGAATAAAAAATTGCTGGTAGTTTCATTGCTGATGAACTGGGTGATTGGCCCAATTGTCATGTTTGTACTGGCAGTTCTGCTTTTGCGCTCATATCCTGAATATATGATTGGTGTTATACTGGTTGGGCTTGCACGGTGTATTGCAATGGTAATTGTGTGGAATGAGCTTGCTGGCGGTGATCGTGAACTTGCCGTTGGTATGGTTGCGTTTAATGCGGTATTTCAGGTTTTATTTTATGCAGTGTATATCTATTTGTTTATAACTCTGGCGCTTAACTGGTTTGGTCTGGTTAAGGGTCTGAATATCTCAGTTTCTATGTCTGAGTCAGCTAAAACGGTATTCATATATTTAGGCATACCATTTCTTGGTGGTGTAATCACACGCTTTGGTTTGATTGCACTCAAAGGGAAGCAGTGGTATGAAACTCAATTTATTCCTAAAATAAGCCCCATTACATTAATTGCACTGCTCTTTACAATTATTGTCATGTTTTCAATGCAAGGAAATAAGATTATTGAACGCCCACAGGATGTTGTTATAGCAGCGTTCCCAATGCTTATATACTTTGTGTTAATGTGGTTTGTCACATTCTATATTGTGCGGCGTATTACCGGCGATTATGCAAAAACAACTGCTGTGGCATTCACAGCCGGTTCCAATGATTTTGAACTGGCAATAGCAGTTGCCATTGCTATATTTGGTATTAATTCCGGCCAGGCATTTGCAACGGTTATTGGTCCGCTTGTTGAAGTACCCGTGTTGATTGGCCTTGTCAACGTGGCTCTGGCATTTAAAAAACGATATTTTTAGAGCTTGTTTCAGTAGATACACATATGCGTTTTGAATGGATGGGCAGGCAGGAAAGTCAATATGTAGCTGATACTATTGGTCAGGTATATATTGAGCTTTCCACTGCCTGTAATTTATCGTGTGCCACCTGTGTACGTCATTCCATTAAAGATTTTAAAAATACCCATTTTACTAAAAAGCTACTTAACAGGCTGGTGAGTCAATTACAGGAACTATCGAACCTTAACCGTATTGTTTTATTGGGATTTGGTGAGGCTCTTTGTAATCCCGATATACAATGGCATCTGCGACAATTGAGTACACTGAATGTGCCGATAGTACTTGTTACCAATGGTTTGCTTATTACACAGCATGTAGCTGAATTATTTGTTTCTTTGCCTCTTGAAGCAGTCTATATATCCATTGATGATCCTGCTGGAGTTAAACCCACTATCCGCAAAGGTAGTGATGTGCATATACCATTGCAGGCAATAACATTGCTTAAAGAAACAAAACACAACATAAAAGCACAAAAGCCGATAGTAGGTGTGGAAACTGTTGTTACACAGCACAACATTAACAGTGTTGTTGATATTATTACGATGGCAAAACAGGCAGGGGCAGATCATTGTATTGTAAGTCACGTATTTCCATATAGCAGTGATATGAGTAATGCAATAGCTTATTCAATTGATGGAAAGTATGATGGACTAAAACAGGCACGGAAATTATTTTTACATGATTCCACTGTCACCATTGCGGGAAGCAATGCATCAACATTGCGCAGTTGCCCTTTCATTGAAAAAGGGACAGTGTTTATTAATGTTGAAGGATACATCTCTCCCTGTCCTGAGCTTGCCTATACACACCTGGCTTACTATTTTGGTAATCCGCGCACACACATACAGCATAGATTTGGGAATATTCTTAAAAATAATATTGCAGCTATATGGGAAAGTGCAGAGTTTGTCAGTTTCAGGGATACATTCAGGTATTTTGAATTTCCTGATTGCACATTGTGTGTGGAACCTGATATGTGTTATCATCGAACAGTGGAACACAAGGATTGCTACTGGAATACTTCGCCGTGTGGGGAATGCCTGTGGGGTAAGAATATTGTTATATGTCCATAAAAAATTTACAAAATATTTATTTACTATTTTTTATTGTGAGATAATAATTAAAATTAAATCAAAACTGGAAAGGGAAATACAATGGGTCAAAAAATTAAAATTTTATTTTTATGTACAGGAAACTCATGCCGTAGCCAGATGGCTGAAGGTTTTGCAAATGCATTACGTGGCGATATTATTGAAGCATATTCAGCAGGCATTGAACCAAAAAGCCTTGACCAAAATGCAGTAATTGTTATGCGAGAAGGAGGTGTAGATATATCACACCATACTTCAAAGCATGTGAATGATCTTAAAGATAAGCAGTTTGATTACGTTATAACAGTGTGTGGACATGCCAATGAAAACTGCCCGGTATTTCCCGGAAAAACAAAGATACTGCACCGAGGTTTTGAAGATCCGCCACAATTGGCAAAGGAAGCAAAGGCGCCTGAAGAAGCATTGCAACATTACAGGAGAGTACGTAACCAGATAAAAGAGTTTATTCTTGAGCTTCCAGGATGGCTTGAAAAGGAGCAGACTGAATTTTTTATACATTAGTTTGTCATCATACTTCTATTACGATGACACATATATCATCATTGATGAACTCACTGGTAATGTGGCTGTTTAGATATTCTTCAATTTTATGTATCAATTCATTACCAGTGAGTTTGTAATGTTTCTTTACTATGTCAAACAATGTACTGCTACCAATATTGCTTTTAGTAATTGGATTATACAGTTCAATCACGCCATCAGTATACAGTACTATCTTTGAATTTTTTTTTAGTTTTATTGTTGAAACCGCATAATATTTGCCTTTCTTAAGAAGATCCCTTTTCTTTAAAATACCAATTGGGAATGGTTTTCCTGTTTTTGGCAGTTCAATAAGGGTGCCATCTTCATGAATAATGACAGGTGGATAATGAGCAGCATTGCTATAGGTTAATTCTCTTTTGTAAAAGTCAATGATGCAATAGAGTGCTGTGACAAAGTTTGATCCAATGGTGTCAGTTAGATATTCATTGAGGTAGTACAGTAATTTGTCAGGTTTTAAATAATATTTTTTTCCAACTATAAGATAATGTTTCAGCAATGCAGTAATAAATGCAGATGAAATACCATGCCCTGTAACATCGCTTAAGAAAATACCAATCCTGTTCTTTGTTTTATCCAGAGAAATAAAATCATAAAAATCTCCACCTAAACTGTAATATGGTCTGTAATACAGCGAAATTTTAGAAGTAGGTGAATTCAGTGGCATGATAAAACGGTGTAATTGTGATGCAAAGGTCAATTCCTTTTCCATGGCAAATTTGTATCTACTTAGTATTTCTTCATTTGCTTCAAGTTTGTTATTCAGTATGAAATCCTTAAAATTTCTTTGCTCGGTTATGAATGCTAAAAGGCTCAAGAAAAAAGCTGTTGCAATTGGGTTTGAAAGTGTTGTCCACTCGTTTGTAGTCAATAGTGTTTTCATTGCTATAATAAAAATAAAAAGTGATAATGGTATAAGTAGCAATAAAGGCATATACCGTAAAGCGCCCGATGAAATGAGGAATGTAACTATAAAAACAGTTTGAATTCCGGCTGAAACATTGGATACATAGTAGTCAGGATGTATAGGATTGATGAAGATATGATAAGCTATTCCTAGAATCATAATAATACCTGATGCAAGAACAATTGTGTACAGGGGAATTACATAGCGTATATATTGTTTAAGAATTGTTAATGATAGTATAAAGTATATACTACACATAATTATGGGAAGTAACCTGTACCACAGTGTGAAATCAAAATGTAAAATATATATATCCTGGTACAAAAATAACGCAATGACAATAGCAACGGCTGGAGATGTAATTTTGCTTATTGTTAATGTTTTGTAACTTTGATTAATGTAATATTGTTGTTTTAAATCTTCAGTTTTCATATACCATTACATATAATTCCTTGCATAATTATACAATATAGTAATTACATGATAGTGTCAATACAAACATTTCATGGTTAAGTAACATAAAGTTTCACACGAAAAAGAGAGATTTTACATGCAAGCAAGATCCCGAACCTTTCATTTCAATTAATCTCTTGACAAAAATATGTATGATTGTATTACATAATATAAGACTGCTATCATGAACTATCGCCACCATTAAACAGGAGGTAAGTATGCCGCTTAACGAAAAAGTCATTGGTAAAAAATACAAATCTGATCCTGTAAAAATATCGCAGCATGAAAGTATCTATTATGCCCTTGCCTATAATGAAGACAATGATGCCTATTTTGATAATCGAAGACCTGGCGGGATTATTGCACCGCCCATGTATGCGGTTTTCTACGGGGCTGGTCCCACTGCTCAGATAATGTTTGATGCAGAAATTGGTATCAACATGATGTTTGTGGTGCACTATAGCCAGTACTTTGAGTGGATAAAACCTGTGAAGCCTGATGATGAGGTCACTTCCGAAGGAACTATCACCCATATTACAGTTAAGGAGAAGGGAAGTATTTTGGGCTGGGAGACAGTTACTAAAAATCAGCATGGCGAAGTAGTGCTCAAGGCCAAATGGGAATTCTTTGATAGAAGTGCTGGTTCCGGAAAACCCGATGAAAAGCCCGAAACCGAAACTAATCCATCGCAGTTTGTGTTTGAAGACACTATGAAGGTAAAAAACGGGCAGACGTATATCTATGCTGAACCATCTGGTGATCACAACCCCATCCATGTTGATGATGAGTTTGCAAAAAAGGTTGGTTTGCCCGGTATCATTTTACAGGGGCTTTGCACCATGGCTTTTTCACATAAGATGGCAGTTGATCATCTGACACCTGATCGCGATCCGTTAAAGGTGCGGGAATTATATGTGCGATTTGCACGGCCGGTATTGCCGGGACAAACGCTAACATTTAAAGGATACACCATAGAAAAGCTTGCAGATAGAACAAGATATGGAATAGTTGCGTTAAATAATGATGGCAAGGATGTACTGCGCAATGCGTGGTGTTCCGTTGCCAAATAAAAAATAATGTTTAAAGCAGGAGGGTATTATGGCTATACGATTTGATGGTAAAGTAGCTGTTATTACTGGAGCAGGTTCTGGTTTGGGACGCACCTATGCGTTAGAGTTTGCAAAACGTGGTGCCATGGTGGTTGTCAATGACCTTGGCAGTTCACGAGATGGTTCAGGTGCAAACAGCAGTGCTGCTGATGCTGTTGTGGAGGAAATCAAAAAAGGTGGTGGCAAGGCTGTGGCAAATTATGATTCGGTTGCTACAGTGCAGGGTGGCGAGAATATCATCAAAACTGCTATGGATGCATTTGGCAGGGTGGACATTGTGGTTAACAATGCCGGGATACTGCGTGACAAGACATTTGTTAAAATGACCGAGGACGAATGGGATATAGTGCTGGCAGTGCATTTGCGTGGTGCTTTCTGTGTGACTGCTCCCGCATTTAAAATCATGCGCGAGCAGGGCTGGGGCAGGATTATCTTCACTGCATCAGGGGCAGGTCTGTATGGTAACTTTGGACAGAGCAACTATGCTTCAGCAAAGATGGCGCTTGTTGGTCTTATGAATGCGCTCAAGCTGGAAGGAGCAAAATATAATATTTTAGTTAACACGATAGCTCCGGTAGCAGCCTCACGTATGACCGAGGATGTACTGCCAAAAGAAATTTTTGAAAAGTTGAAACCCGAATATGTTACACCACTGGTAATGTACTTATGTTCAGATGAATGCAAAGATACAGGAATGATATTCAACTGTGGTGGAGGATGGTATAGCCGAACTGCAATCATGTGTGCAAGCGGTACTATAATTCAGGGAAAGGGTGAGATAACTGCTGAAGATATCATGGCACAGTGGAGTAAGATTACCGATTTGAGTGATGCCAAACCATTAAATAACATTGGCGATACATTTGCATACATGGCACCATTGTTGAAATAAATAACAGCATGGTAGAGATGCCGCCATGCACCGGGAAGATGCCATGCGTGGTATCTTCCCGGTAAAATAATGGTGTTGAAAAATATTACGAGGAGGTTCGTCAATGATTGGAATAGTTTCCTATGGTGGGTATATTCCCTTGCGGCGATTATCCCGCATGCAGGTTGTACAGCAGATGGCATGGTACAATCCACTGCTCTATATGCTCATGGCGGGAGAACGTTCCGTAGCCAACTGGGATGAGGATTCAGTAACAATGGCTGTAGCAGCATCGTTTGATGCACTGCATCTGGTTGATACAAAGAGTATAGATGCTGTGTATGCTGCTTCAACAACATTTCCCTTTGATGACAGGCAGAATGCAGCAATAATTGCCGAGGCGTTGAGTTTGCAGGATGGTGTACGTACTGTTGATATGTCAGGTTCACTGAAGGCAGGAGTAACAGCAATTGTTGCAGGGCTTGATGCAATTGAATCTGATTCTGCACGCAAGGTTTTAGTAGCTTCTGGTGAAAGGCGTTATACACGGGCTGCTTCTACGCTTGAACTATTGTATGGAGATGGAGCAGCTGCCCTGGTGCTGGGGAGAGAACATGTTATTGCTGAATTTTTAGGGTCATGCGCATATCATGAAGATTTTATTGACCACTACCGTGGTGCTGAAAAACGGTTTGATTATCCATGGGAGGAGCGGTTCATACGTGATGAAGGGTTTGGCAGAATTATCCCCAGAGCAATTAAAGCCTACTGTGAAAAATACCATACTGATATATCAGAATTTGCTACTGTAATTTATCCATGCCCATTTGCGCGGGAACATGCTACAATTGCAAAAAAAATAAAATCTAGTAGTGTACACACTAACCTGCATGAAGGTGTAGGTGATACCGGTACAGCGCATCCTCTGATAATGCTTGCTCATGCACTTGATAGCGCAAAACCCGGTGATAAGATAATGGTGGTTGGATTTGGCCAGGGTTGTGAAGTAGTTGCATTTCAGGTAACCGATGCAATTGAAAACATTAAGCGTCCTAAAGGCATTACCGTAAGCATGGCACGGAAAAAAGATATACCGTACGCAAAGTACTTAAAATTCAGGGATTTGATAGATGCCGATATAAGTATACGTGCTGAAGTAATGCCAAATACATCGCTATCTGCCCTGTGGCGACACAGGAAAATGATTCATGGTTTTACCGGATATCTGTGTAAAGCGTGTGGTACACCACAATTCCCCCCATATCCGGTATGCGTTAATCCTGCATGTAACAGGTCCGGACAAATGGAGAATTACAGTTTTGCTGACAAACCGGGGACAGTGCTCATGTATACTGGTGATATGCTGGCAGCTTCTGTTGACCCACCTGCTATCTATGGCCTGGTTGAATTTGATGGTGGGGGCAGGACATTGTTGGATTTCACTGATTGTGAGCTTGATAATCTAAAAGTAGGTTCACGGGTTGCCATGTCATATAGAATCAGGCGAGAGGATACTACACGAGGCTTTACAGGATATTTCTGGAAAGCTGTACCACTAATGGAGTAAGGAGGAATGTATGGCTACGGGAATAAAAGATAAAGTTGCAATTATAGGAATGGGATGTACCAAATTTGGTGAACGCTGGGATGCAGATGCAAATGCACTTATGGTGGAGGCATTTAATGAAGCGATAGCTGATGCAGGCATTGACCCCAAGGAAATACAGGCAGCCTGGCTTGCCACCTGTTTTGATGAAGTCAATGTTGGTAAAAGTGCATTGTCAGCAGCAATTGCATTGCGGCTTCCTAACATCGCTGTTACCCGTGTGGAAAATTTTTGTGCAAGCGGCACCGAAGCTTTCAGAGCTGCAGTGTATGCTGTTGCATCTGGTGCCTATGATATAGTACTGGCGTTGGGATGTGAAAAACTTAAAGATATTGGTTATGGCGGATTGCCGGAATTCAGCCAGGCAATTGGTATTTTAAATAGCCTGTGGTTTCCTAATATAACTGCACCGGGATGTTTTGCCATGCTTGCAGGAGGATACTGTGCAAAGTATGGATTAAAGATGGAAGACGTAAAAAGGGCAATGGCACATATATCGGTTAAAAGCCATGCAAATGGTGCACTTAATCCAAAAGCACATCTGCAGCGCCCGGTAACTGAAGAGCAGGTTTTACAATCACCCATGATTGCATATCCTTTAGGTCTTTTTGATTGTTGTGGTGTGAGCGATGGAGCAGCATGTGCCATAGTATGCAGCGTTGATGTGGCAAAGGCTTTAAAGAAAAAGGATTTTGTTACAGTCAAGGCCTTGCAGATTTCAGTTTCAAACGGTGAGGAAATGGCATTTTCTAACTGGGATGGTGCACATGTGGTGAATACCGAAAAAGCAGCCATGAGAGCATATCAGGAAGCTGGTATTAAAAATCCGCGTGAAGAGTTGAGTCTGTTGGAAGTACACGATTGCTTCTCAATAACCGAACTTGTAACTATGGAGGATCTTCATGTATCTGAGCGGGGGAAAGCCGTGAACGATGTTATGGATGGTTTTTTTGACAGCAACGGCAAAATACCATGCCAGATTGATGGAGGTCTGAAATGTTTTGGTCATCCCATTGGTGCGTCGGGACTCAGGATGGTATATGAAATCTACCTGCAATTACATGGGAGGGCTGACAAACGCCAGTTGAAAGACCCACGGTTAGGCTTAACCCATAATTTAGGGGGCTTCCCCATGATGAATGTGGTTAGTGTGGCGATAGTGGGCCGCTACAAACAATAATGTTGTTATGTAAAAATATTCAGGCTTGACAAAATATTCTTGCTTTTACTATATATGTATAGTATAGGCGATAGTTACTATCGCCTAAATTTTTTATAAAAACTACAAGTGAGGATTTCATGTTTGAAGGTGTTTTTACAGCACTGGTAACGCCTTTTAAGAATGGCAAAATTGATTACGATTCTCTGGAAAAAATTATTGAGCATCAAATTGCAGGGGGAGTTGATGGCGTTGTTCCTATGGGAACAACCGGCGAATCTCCAACAGTCAGTTATGAGGAGCATGAAGAGTTTATCATTTGTGTTGTGAAGATGGTAAATAAAAAAATAAAAGTAATTGCTGGCACAGGTTCCAACTCAACCGATGAAGCAATCTATCTTTCAAAGGCTGCTCAGGATGCAGGGGTTGATGGGGTGTTACTTGTCAATCCATACTATAATAAACCACCACAGCGCGGTCTTATTGCGCATTTTGAACAGGTAGCAAAATCCATTTCAATACCGGTCGTGTTATACAATATACCCGGAAGAACCGGAATAAACTTTTTACCCGAAAGTGTTACAGAGCTTGTGAAGCGTGTACCTAACATTGTTGCCATGAAGGAAGCATCGGGTGATATTAATCAAATGATGCATCTCATTGAATTATGTGGTGATAGGATTACACTTCTTTCTGGTGATGATAATCTGCTTTTGCCTGTATTAGGTATTGGCGGGAAAGGTATCATTTCTGTACTTTCTAATCTGTTGCCTGCAGATGTAAAGGCTGTGGTAACGCTATTTAAGGCTGGCAAATTTGAAGAAGCAAGGAAGAAGTTTTATGCATTATTGCCACTGTGTCGAGCAATGTTTTATGAAACAAATCCAATTCCTATAAAAGCTGCCATGGAAATGGCTGGGTTCTGTTCTTCCGAAGTGCGGTTGCCACTGGTTCCACTTTCTGACGATAATCGAAAAAAATTAAAAGATGCTTTGCTTGCCTATGGAGTGAAACTATGAGAATTGCAATATGTGGAATTGCCGGCAGGATGGGCAAAGCTATTCTAACTGTTGTCCTTGAAAAAGGTCATACGCTTTCACAGGCACTTGATGCAGAACAATGTCCGCTTTTAGGCCAGGATGCAGGTAGTTTGATTTCAAAGAAACTTGATGTTAGCATTGAGTCACTTCGTAGTGCAAAGCTTACTGCTGATGCAGTGATAGATTTTTCTGCACCTGCTGCTACTGAGGTGTTGTTACAGAAAGCAGTGGAATATAAAATTCCCTTAGTGATAGGGACCACCGGATTTTCTGATGCACAAAAACAAAAGATAGAACAAGCGGCACAAACAATTCCCATTGTTTTTTCCCCCAATATGTCGGTTGGGGTTAATCTGTTATTTAAGCTAACACAGATGGCTGCTTTGGTGTTACAGGATGGCTATGATGTTGAAATATTTGAGGCACATCACCGTTTAAAAAAAGATTCACCTTCAGGCACTGCAAAAAAGCTCATTGATGTTGTCATGGAAACACGGAAAGATTTGCACAATGCAAAGCTTATGCATGGAAGGGAAGGCATCATTGGCCAGCGTACTAATAATGAGATTGGTGTCATGGTAATGCGTGGTGGTGATATTGTTGGTGAACATACTGTGTACTTTATTGCTAATGGAGAGCGGATAGAGCTAACTCACCGTGCTACAAGCCGTGAAAATTTTGCACGTGGTGCTGTAAGGGCAGCAGAGTTTTTGGCAGATAAAAAGAACGGGCTTTATACCATGTTTGATGTATTGGGATTATAATAGCAATGAGTCAGAATGATGTGAAAAACGATACTGTATCATTTGAAGAAAATCCTTACTCGCCTGAGATAAAGAAACCCGAAGATATTGTCAGGCTATTCTATATCCATAATGTCCCAATTTTGCCGGTTATATCAAAACGTGGAATATTATTTGGAATATTACGAAAAGATGATGTTATTGCTGAACTCAGTGATATTGCTCGCAGCACAGTTAAAATTGATGAGTTTGTTCAGAAGCTGGCAAAAAAGATGACCATGGATGAACTCTTGCCGCTGGTAGTAAATGTTAAGGATCTTATTGCCATAGACCTGTTTGGTGAGGTTCAGGGTCGCATGACACGACTGGATTTATTTATGGCAGCTGAGGGACACTATGAAAAAAAGGAAAAAGAAAAAGGGAAGGAAGAAAAAGAAACACAACCCAAAGATACAGTTATTGAATGGCTCATCTATATGGTTCTGGAACATATACCCAGAGCACTTTATGCGGTAAACAGTAATGGAAAAACAATATTCTTTAACGGCCATTTTGAAGAGATGTATATCAATACTTTCCCCGAATCAAGCGATGTTGACATTGCATTTACTGAAAAAATACTGATGGATTCAGCTATCAATGATATATACACATCGTATGTATATAAGCGGCAGTTTTTTTATAATAAAGAATTGAAAGCATATTATGAACGGGTACCGTTAAAAAGTGAAAATAAAACAGCAGGCTACCTTTTCATGTTTGAAAGGGATATCACAAAGCAGGATTTGCTTGTGCCTGATATCATTTCTGACACTGATGGTATTGATGAGCTTCTTTCGCGTGCTGAGCGTTCTATTCTGGTACAGGCGCTAACACAATCAGGTTTTGATGTAGCACAGGCTTCAAAGATGCTTCATATTACTGTTGCTGATTTAAAAAAAAGAATAAAAAAATATGACATCACAGTTATAAAAAAAGAAGGTTAATCTATTACATGGCGCATACTTCATTAAATAACACAATTAATGTATTACTTATTGAAGACCTCAACTATGACGCACAATTGGAACAAACTATTTTAGAAAAATCAAATTCTAAGTATTCCATTCAATGGGTGTCAAATAAAGAAGAATTTTATAAAGCCTGTGAACAATGTATACCTGATGTTGTTGTAAGTGATTATCATCTCCCAGATATAACAGCTGAAGAAATAATAGAATATATAAATGCCAATTTCAAATACGTACCAGTTATCATTATCAGTGGTGCTATAGGTGAAGAGACCACCGTAGAAATTATAAAAAATGGTGCTGTTGATGTTCTACTAAAACAGCATTTATTCAAGCTTCCTCAGGCTATAGAACGAGCAATAGTTGAAACGTCAAAGCGTAAGGAATTACAAGAAGCTCTGGAAAAATTAAAAAAGACAAAGGAACTGCAAGAATTAATTTTGCAGAATGTTCCAGTTGGCATAATTGTTGCAACAAAAGATGGTACAGTTATTGAAATTAACAGGCATGCTCTTGGTATGCTTGGATATGATACCGGTAACACGCCTCAGCATTTTTCAGCTCAAGGTTTTTTTGTTGATAGTTCCCAGCGAAATCATTTTTTTAAGGTTCTTAATGCAAAAAAGATAATCCAAAACTATGAAGCAAGGGTGTATCGTAAGGATGGCCAGATAAGGATTTGTTCTTTTTATGCTGTGATGCATAAGATTGACGGCCAGCAATACATATTCACAGCAATTATTGATGTGACCGAGCAGAAAGCACTGGAAGACAGAGTATTATTTTTATCTTTTTTTGATCCACTTACACAATTACCCAACAGAGCACTTTTAAAAGATCGCATAGATTTAGCGTTAATGCGTGCACGGCATAATAAACGGTATGTTGCCGTTATAACACTTGATGTTGACCGCTTTAAGTATATAAATGATTCGTTGGGGCATAAAGTTGGTGATGATATTTTGCTTGAAATATCGCAAAAATTATCAAAATCACTACGTGACGGTGATGTGGTTGCCCGCATAGGGAATGATGAATTTGGTATCATGCTTATAGATGTTGCTCGTAATGAAGATATTATTTCTGTAATTAATAAAATACGGAATATATTTACACTGCCATTTCATGTTGATACTAATGAGTTATTAATCACTGCAAGTATGGGAGTATCGATATTTCCTACTGATGGTAATACTGCTGAAGAATTATTGCAAAATGCAGATATAGCACTTGCTAAAGCCCGAGAGCAGGGTCGTTTTACCTGTGAATTTTATACAAAGGATTTAAATAAAAAGGTATCTGATTATATCAGCTTGGAGGCCAAACTTAAAAGAGCTATCGCTCAAAATGAATTTGAACTGTATTATCAACCATACTTCAATATTAAAACCAGAAAAGTGGCAGGTATGGAAGCGCTGCTCAGGTGGAATAGTGAAGGCAACGTTATATCCCCTGCAACGTTTATTCCAGTACTTGAGGATAGTGGTCTTATCATTGATGCCGGGAAGTGGATTATTGAAGAGGTTTGCAGGCAACTTTTAGCGTGGAAGCAAGCAGGGTTACCGGTTAAGCCAGTATCACTGAATGTATCGCCAATCCAGTTCCAGCAGACAGACTTTAAAGATATGGTAATGGATATTATTTCGTCTTATGCAATGGATACGGGATTAATCGTGCTGGAAATTACTGAAAGCACCTATATGCGCAATATTGATTATACAAAAAAAGTCATGCAGGTATTGAAGGATGCAGGATTGCATTTTGCTATTGATGATTTTGGAACAGGTTATTCGTCCCTGAGTTCTCTTTTAGCTCTATCATTTGATTATTTGAAAGTAGACAGATCATTTGTTATGAATGTGGACGTGGATCCACACTCTTCAATTTTGATTAGAGCAATCAATACAATGGCGCATACCATAGGAATTCGGACAATTGCTGAGGGTGTTGAAAAAGAATCACAACTGCAGTCATTGACTGGTTTGCGATGTGATTATGCACAGGGATATTATTTCAGCAGGCCATTACAGATAGATGCAATACATACATTGTTACTTCAAGCGTGATGCTTTAGGGCGATAGTTACTGGTCATTGCCAATTTTTAATAATTACGTCACTATGTAAAAATTGTCTTGACTCACTCTTATTCCAATCTTATTATAAAATGCAATTTTAATAAAGATTTTATTTTTATGGAGGATCTTTGTATGAAAAAAATATGTATTGTTACACTGATAGTATATATAAGTTTTCTTTCCTGTGCTACAAAAAAAGGTGTAGTGGCCAGAAAGATTGCCATTACGCCAGGATCAAGAATAGTTGTTATTGCAAATCATACCAATAATATCAAAAATGTTATTATTGCACGGTTCATGAATAAGAATTATTCTGTTAAAGCATTCAATGCTTCAGATTTATATACAATTGAAGATGTCTATGATGTAAAAGATTTTAAAAAAGTTGCAT
>Ga0209720_1001963_pt1 | contig 16155 bp, 14 predicted proteins | sample AD_JPNMR3_MetaG_FD_184426 | JGI IMG/M metagenome (GOLD analysis project Ga0209720, IMG submission 184426) | Active sludge microbial communities of municipal wastewater-treating anaerobic digesters from Japan - AD_JPNMR3_MetaG (SPAdes) (version 2) | ecosystem: Engineered > Bioreactor > Anaerobic...
CGTATTCTTGAGCAGAGTAGAACAATGTGCGATCAGTCTCGGGTAACTCCACGGGAACTTTCTGGGATTTTATATGACTCGGATCGGGCAGGGTTATTATGTGAACACATGAGTTGTCCTTCACGTTCCTTTCAAAAGAAGAAGACCTCTTTCGCCAGTGTGACATTATTAATTGTTCCGATTCAACCTCGTTGCGCCGTAAGACCTTCTCAAGGACCTCCTCGGGCATTGTCACGAGAGGTAAACCATCGGTTATAACAAAACACGGCGCCGTTTGCTCTTCAAAATCCTCAAGAAGTGTAAACATTTCCTGTGATCCGATCTGAGGTATTCTCATCAAAGGACGGCATGTATCGAGAAACTGCCTGTACTCTTGTTCAAGTAGCTCGACTATTTGTCTTTCTGTAACAAGAAGATTCACACTGTGTCGAAATTCCTCGAACACTGAACAGGTGAAAGCCACAACTGTTGGAATCACAAAGAGAGTCTTTCTGAAGTAGTGTTCGCGATACCTTGGGTTGTAATACGGTGTCACAGAACCCGTCATGTACAAGGGCAACCAAAAATCTATCGCAGCCAGCATCTCCGAGATGTCTCTGCTCATCGTGTGCACCATGTTTATTTTCCAGCCATTCTTGGCGAGTTCAATCATCGTTCCGCCAAGATGAAGTGCAAAGCTTTTGTCGGCGACAAACCAATCCACACTTTCATCGCTGTATAAAAGTAATGTGCCAGGTTCTTTGGCATGAAATGCGTAAGAGAGAAATTTCATTACACCCCTTTGTTTTCCCTCATTTGAGTAGAATACTTCAAAATTGACGTTTTGACCCTGCAACAATCCTTCGATACCTTCCGTTCGCTGTTGAGTCATTTTGAAAAGTCCCACTTTATTCAAAAATCCACCAATCAATCTTGTGTCTGGCATTGTTCCATCTGACAGCCAGCTCTTCACAAGTTCTTCCAACTTCGCTTTTTCAAGAGTCTCAGGCACACAGCCGGTTATTTCGCATATAGCCAGTTTTTGGTGTTCCATTTTTGCTCGATCAACAAGACATGAAGCGATCATCTCAATATAGTGGCTATCTCTTGCAGGTATTCTTGAGCCTGACCTCCAGCGACTCACCAAGGAAGGATCGACCGAGAGCATTTTAGCAAGTGTGTTGTTCGTGATGCCGAGCACATTCATAAGAAGACCAAGTTTTTTTCCAAAATCCATCATCTTCCCCCGACAAATTTATAGCACGGAAAATCCTCTTTGTCACGGTCTCATGACAGGAGTTGTCAATGACAAAATCCACTCTAATGAATTTCTTGTGTGAAACACTGTAGACTGAAGCAAGAAGGTGCGATAATGATTCAGCGTTCAAGGTGTTTCAACATTCTACTCAAGATGAGCTTCTTCAAAAATGAGTTGTACAAAGTCTCCTTCGACGATAACAAAATGATCTTCAAATGCTTGGAACAGTCAAACAAGGATTTCGCCCTTCCTTTAGACGACATTAGGAACATCTCTCTTTACGGCAACCCCGCGCGTGAATTAGAGATAAGAACAAGCAGTCAAGTCATAATAGGTAACTTCAAATCAACCAAAACTTCAAGCCATGCCGTTTCTATACTCAAAGAAATCTTTCAAGAGAAATTAATCTTTATTAATTGATGAAAGGAGAGTCCACATGATAGAGAATCTTGTCGGGTTTTCAGACAAAATCAACGATCCAGGTTACGAAAAATACAGAAAGGCATCCAAAAAATGGTCCTATATCTTTTCGCTCATCTTAGCGACAGTTGCCGTAATTGGTTTTCCCATATATGGTGCTGTCTCTGGAGATATCAGTTTTCCGTATTCACTCTACTATGGACTTGGAATTGGTGGAATGTTCGTAGCCATCGCAGCTTTACAAGATCTCAAGAGAAGAAAGGACACTACATGGGAAGGGAAAATCATAGACAAGAAGATCTACAAGAAAACAAAACTACAACGCGTTGGCAACAGAAACTTTCGTGTGAATTACACGCTATATGTTCTCAAAATCATGCGAGAAGACGGTAAGGTTTACAGTCAGACTTACAAAGATAACCCATCGATTTTCGATTACTACCAAATAGGCGATCGCGTCAAGCATCACAAAGCTTTCAATATCTATGAAAAGTACGACAAGTCGAAAGATTCACAGATTCTGTGTATAGCCTGCGGAACTTTCAATGACATAAAGGAAAATCATTGTCAAAGATGCAGACTCCCACTTCTAAAGTAGGTGAATCTATGGAAAAGAAAACTTCAACCCTTGGTTCCATTTTACCAATGATGTTCAATCCTGGTGCGTTTCTTCAAAACTATATTCAAAAGACCCCTCTGATTTTTTCAATCCTTGTCAGCGGCCTTGCCTTTGGCCTGTTTTTCCTGCAGACAGGTCTTGATCTTCAAAGGACAGACCAGAAGACGATGGATTTTGTCTACACAATAGGTGGCGTGGGATTTCTATACGGTGGTTTGATAATACCCTTGTTCGGAATAATGCTGTGGTTGTTTTTGAAAATCGCAAGGTCAAAGTCCACATTCAAACAAACACTTTCTGCCACGTGTCTTTCCTATAGTGGTCTTCTTGTCTATTCCATTTTTGGGCTGGTCTTTTTGCTTTTTTTCAACTGGCGGACATCGGTAGCATTCGGCGCAACCGGCGCAGTATGGTCGATAGGTGCGCTCATTGGAACCGTAAGACAACTGAGCAACGGTAAAACAGCTTTAGCTATCTTTCTTGCCACGCTCTTTGGAACAGTTGTTTTGTTCAGTTGGTACTATGTCGCTAATATTTGAGGGGTGGTTTCCTTGAGAAAAATCGTCATTTTTCTCATCTGCCTTGTGGTTGTCAATCTTTTTGCTTCCGAGGCATATGAAAGGGTTATCTACAAAAGTGGGAACTGGTTGATAGAACAGCAAAATTCAGATGGCAGGCAGATAATGATTATAAGATATGAAGGGAGCTTCGAGCTCTTGAGAACAATTGTTCCCATCGAGCGGAAAGACACAATTGGTTTCAGAGTCAATTCAGATACGGTGCTCAAATCCATCTTCCTTGCGTGTGAAACAGCGAAAGAACAAAGAATAACGATAGAAAGCCAAGGGAAAACCTTTGGACCATACCAGGCAAAACCGACAGAGACAGGTGAATACGTTTTTGAGCCCGCGACAGAGATCGTTTTGAAAAAGGGTGAGTATACACTGAAGTTCTCTGATCCGTCAACTTTAATCCATGATCCACTGACAGGACCCGCAGTGGTCATAACGGGCGTAGATGTGGACCTGTACAAAAACGCGCTGAAAGAAAAAGTCACTGATCTTTCCCAGGAAGGCGATCGAGGAGCAGCGACAGATGAAGCAGTGACTCCCAGTTTATCAGGCAGGGGCACACTGTTTGAAAATTCACCCGCTCAGAAACTCAGTACTAACACGCAAATCCAGAAAAAACCACTTTCCTTTTCTCTTGAAGAATCAACTTTTCTCGATGAGGTCGCGATAGATTTGTTGATGGAGCCAGTCGATTTACCACAAACACACATCTTGATCTACGATAAGAACAACAACCCCTATGGTCCATACTATTTCAGTGAGCTCGATACAAAAAACGGCATCATCTTCTTTGCTCCGAAGGTAGTTCTGCCATCAGGTACTTACACCATAAAGGTCTCCGATCAATCAGCAGTCAATTATGAGAAAGATGGAAAGCCGATATTTGCGCTGAAATCTTTTCCGTACGATCCTCCGTTTGATTTCACAGGAACGTACAAAACAAACTTCAAAGTTACAAGAGTCAAGACTTTGAAAGGCGCTTCTGAGAAGACAACCCTTGACATAAAGTTATTTGAAGTGGGGTTGATAGATCATGGAGACTTTCTTGAATTGGTCGGGAAGATAGATCTCAGCCAAGTTGTTCAGCTCTTAGAAGAACAAACTGGCAGAAAGGTCGAAGCAAGTTACGAAGGCGAGGTTTTCCCATTTTCTCAGGCGTGCGAAATAGTCGAAAGATCAAAAGAGTCTGTACAATGCAAATTTCTCCTGGGACTGAACTTCACAAACCTTCCGATTGTCAACAAATTCATCGTTGGTCAGACGAGCGCCGTTGTCTTACTCACCTTCAAAACTCGTTGGGGATTGACCCCTGGTGTCACGATCTCAGGAAATGCCAAATATGTGAGAATCAACGACCCACATTTGGGCACCGATATGAACGACTACATAATTACTGGTGATGGGTACAGAACCAGTGAGAAACTACCCGCTTTCGTTATGAGCGCACTGACTCAGAAATTCGGCAGTGCGGGTAACGTACCAGGTCCAAGTTCACCACAACAGGCGTTGACAGGTCTATTGTTCCCACCTTTGGCTGCCGCGATCGGCTATGCGCTGCAGGAACTTCTAAAACCAAAACCAGGCGGAGTTTCCGAGGTCTTTTCAGACTACACGCGATCGGCTCGAGGAGCAGCACGCAAAGCCGCGGCTGCAGAGGCTGCACGGGACGAATTAGGGTCAACGGCTTCCTCAAGTTCCGAGAGTGAATCTATCAATGATGAGTACGAAGCATCGGAAGAATCATATCAAGAATCTTACGAAGAAACCACAACTGAACCTGAAACACCATACACCGAGCAATCACAAACACCGCAAACTGAGACTCAACCAACTGAACAGCCTGCTCAAGAACAGGGGCCTGTTCCCACAACAATGACTGTAATTGCGGACCACACTGGAAGAACCAAAGAAGTTACCTATGATCCTGAAACAGGTGAGTGGATCACCGAAGATGGTAATTTGTTCAACTGGGAGGTCTACGAGAAGATATTTCTTCCGAACCTTCCAAAAGAAAAGGCATGGATCGAAGATCAACGTGACAAGATGATGCAGCCAACAGAACTCGAACCATCCAAAGATGACGCTCGAGAAAAATACATCCAGCAGCTCGAGAAAAAATATGGTGTGAGCTCAGACAAGCTCAAAGATGCAATAGCTCAAAACATGGATAAGAACTTAGCAGATTTTGAAAAATCCAAAAGCGATGCAGATTGGTACGACAATGCCTATAAAGCGGCGAAAGTCACCCAGATATTTGCAGACAATGCGATAGATGGTCTTGCGGCTTGCACAGGTGCACCTGGCAAGTTCGTCAGGGCGGTGTACAAAGGGACGAAGGCTTTTGTACCAGACGAAGAAGGCGAAGGAATTACATGGGGCAAGGCAATAGGAGTAGGTACAGATATTGCAAGTGATTTCATCACTTTTTCCTCACCGTGGAAAGAGGCTGCCTTCAAAACAGCCGGCTCGACGATTGGCGGTGCGGTTGATAAAGGGATCGATGGAGCCGTTGAGAACTTTGTCGATTCAGCAATAAGTAATAGCTTCGAAGCCTTTGCCAAGAACATCGGTGGAAAAGGATATGGTGATGATGTTGGTAAATACAAAAACAAATGGTGGAACCCAGAGATGTCAAACATAGTGTTCCCAACAACAACCAAGAATGCCGAACTCTTGACATCATCTACGGGAAAAGATATATCCCGACTCGTTTCAGGAAAACTTATCAGGGAAATGAAATTGCAGGGCACAAAGACAGCAGCAGCTTGCACAAGTGAGATGCTTGTAAAGCCTATGATTAAAGGCGACTGAGGGAGGATTGAAGATGGAGTTGACCTTAGAAGAAATCACATATCTTGGTAATATGATGGGTCAGAAAAACGACTTAGGGATCTTCTCAAACATCGTAGTACCACTGAAAGGAGACGAAAAGGAATCGCTTGTCAAAAAAGGCGTCATATTTGATAATAACTTTGTACCCGGAATGGATATTTTTCTTGGCATACTCTCCAGTCCACAAAGGTGTTGCCGATTCGTGGCTCAGGTTGGATATCTTACCATAGAGAAGTACAGCTATTATAAAGAGAACATGTTAGTACTCGCGCAAAACAACAGGAGCAAATTCATCTTTTCGGTAGACAGTGATTTGAAAAACGTTAAATGGCAGTTTATCGATTTATATGGTTCATCCAATTTGAAAACCACATCCTTCTCTTCGATCATGAGCTTGGATGAAACAATGATCTTCGCAGCACTTGTAGACCTTTACAGAAAGGAAGAGTTACTGTCCTATATTTGTGCAGACAAATCAAAGAATAGTTTTTCTTTGGAACACCTTGAAACGTATATTGCAGAACCGATGAAAAATGGTCTTGTGAATTTCTTTTTGAACAACTTCAAAAACTTTTCTATACCTTCTGATCTGAAAGCTCCGCTATCTGAACTGAACAAAAAATCGATTGTGGAAAACAATAATGCTTTGAGATTCAATGAACAAATTCAGTTTCTTGCAAAGAATCTCCTGCTGTTCCATTCCGTTTCACTGTTAGAAATATTGAACCTGAAAGACGGGAAGATAGTCGTTTCCACAACAGTCTTTTTGAACGCGGGTGTTCATGATGTACTGCGAATTCAGTTGCTGGACAAAGGAACCGATCTATCAACGGTTACTTCAAAAGAGCAGATAGATGAAATCATCTGGGCTTTAGAATGTCCGCAGTTGGAGGTTCAATAGACAAATTCGAACCTTTCAAACTGCGATCTTGTTGTGTGGCAGGTGATGGCTTTGAACGAAAGTATTCTCAGATCTTCTGGCATCAAGGCACTTTTTAGAACAATAGGCTTTGGTATCATAGGCTTTGTAGCCTTCTCAAAGCCTGCAAAAGATTTGAACCTTCTGAACCTTGTTTTCAGTATCATGATAGGTCTTTTCTTCGGAGGACTTTACAAATCTTTCTTGATTCTGTTCCTTAAACCCTTCAACAGAGACCTCAAAGAAAAATATGGAAGAAAAGTTGTAAAAAAGGTTTCAGAAAATGGTCTGGTGTTTATCTTTCCCTTCGCTGTTATTGTGTTCTTTTCGAGGTTTTTCTTTGGAATCTCGCTTTTGACACCCTTGCTTTCAAGCGCGCTAATAATAAGTGCTTTTGCCGCTGCAAACTCTTTAAACTCTTTGAAAGAAAAGCCTCGTGTGGCAAATACAATTGTCGCGTTTGCAATCAGTTCAATCTTTGTAACATTGTGGATATACTACTACTCCTTTGCTGCGAGGCTACCTCTGTATGCAGAAAGCGCCATCAAATTGCTACAGATGTTTTTCACAGGTGCCTTCAGAACATAGGTCTGTGTGTTCGTTTTTTTTGAAATATGATGTATAATTTTTTCAACTTGGCAGGGGGTGAGAAAAGATAGTGATTGAAAGTTGAACGGTCGCTGATTGCGGATTTTTCCCTTCCTCTTTCAGGTTTCCTTCCGTTCAATCTCGCTTGTACCACCTTTATAAGCTTTTCAAGAAATCTTTTGGCATCTTCAAAGGAGGTTATTTGATGAAAAAATGGCTACCTTTACTGGTAATGCCTGATGGTTTTCTTTTTGTTCAACTGCGCCGCGCCAATCACTCCAATTCCAGTAGAATACAGCATTGAAGGCACTGTGAAAATGTGGGATGGTAGTCCTCTACCGAACGTGACTGTCAAAGCAGGTACAAAACAGACAGAAACCGATGCAGACGGAAAATGGTCAATCACCGGTCTAACAGGTACTGTTACAGTGTCCGCCGAGCTGCAAGATTACTACATAGTGGTGACAGGAACTGTCAATCCAAACAAACAGGTTTCTTCTGCGGCAACGATAGATTTCACAACCTACTCTGAAACTGATGACTTTGGCGGTGGCACGGGAACAGAAAACGATCCATACATAATAGTCACTGCACAGCAACTGAACAACATCAGAGATAACCTTGACAAACATTTCAAGCAGATCAAAAACATCGATTTGAATGATTTAAAGAGCAAATTAGGTACACCTGTTGCAAACTGGGAACCAGTGGGACGTGACTTTCCAGTCTCTCCGGTTCCATTCACGGGTAGTTACAATGGTATGGGATTTGAGATTCAAAACATGGTCGTATTGAGTGAAGTAGATGGCTATACAGGATTTTTCGGTCTTGTGTCTGAAGCGAGCATAACCAATATCGTCTTTAAGAATGCGACGGTAGACTGCGATGCATCATATTCGGGCATATTCGCTGGAGGTCTAAATGATAGTGTTATCGATCGAATAATCATTGAAAATTCATCAGTATCACAATCCAGTTGCATAGGTGGTTTTGCGGGCTACACCAGCGGATCTACTATCACAAACTGTGAAATGGAAGATGTAACAGTGATGGCTAATCCTGACAGTGGTGGCTATCGGGTAGGTGGGTTTGTCCAAGATGCAAGTGGCAGTTGGTTTGAAAGTTGTTCATTGAAAGGTGTAGAAGTTCATAGTTCAAATTCCTCATCAGAATATGTAGGTGGATTTGTCGCAAACTCTGGTATCAGCGGTTTCAAAGATTGTTCCTTTGAAGGAACTATAAACGCCACCGCCACATACATAGGTGGCTTTGTTGGTTATGCCTCTTGGCATGAAGAAGAACCAGAAAAAATGAGTTTTGATTCTTTTGAAAACTGTTCAGTATCTGGTCAAATGTCTGCAGGAAGAAACCCATCATATATGGATGGTTATGTAGGCGGATTTGTCGGCTGGATAAAAGACGTACCAAACTTTGTATATTGCACCGTTCAAATGGACATCACGGTAGATCTCAATGCCACAACAGTTGCAGGGTTTGCTGGCTCAATCGATGGGTCTAAAGAAGTTGGTATTTTCAGATGTTCCTTTGAAGGCTCCATCAACGCACCTGATGATTTCATTCATGTCTCAGGTTTTGCTTTCACATACTCAAATGTATCTTTTGATCAGTGCTACGCGGATTTTGCAATTCAAACAGATGATAAAGCCGAGATATCTGGCTTTCTCACAATGATCGGCGATGTCTCTGGTGTGTCGGTCACAAACAGTTATGCAAAAGGTACGCTCAATTCTGGAACAGGTTCAACAAGCGCTGGGTTTATCATCATGTCTTCAGATGTTCACCCAACTGTTGAAAAGTGTTACTCTGCTGTGAAAGATGTTGGCTGTGCTTTTCTATACAACTATTATGGAGAAGTAACCACACCAGACTGCTACTACGACAGTGAAATTTGTAATTCCGTAGACGACTTCTCAACCGCTATAGGTAAAACAACAACTGAAATGAAAACTCAGTCCACATACACAGGCTGGGACTTCGATGAGATCTGGGATATCAATCCCAGTATTAACGAAGGTTACCCATACCTGATATGGGAAGTCTGGTAAGATCAACATACAGGGTGGTGCTTCAGCACCGCCCTTTTGTTTTGTGATATGATAACTCAAAGGTGATTTGATGTCAGAGTTTAGAGAGCTTCGACGCAAAGATAGAGCGATCAATTCATCGGAAGCGACAGAAATATTGCAGAGATCTGACTTTGGTGTTCTTTGCACCTGTGATGGCATTTACCCTTACGCTGTCCCGGTGAACTACGTCTACAAAAACGGCGTTATATATGTACACTCTGCGAGCCAGGGACATAAAATAGAAAACATAAAGAAAAACAGTAGGGTATCTTTTGTCGTTGTTGGTGGATGTGAAATCCTGCCTCAAGAACTCTCCACAAGATACGAAAGCGTTGTTGTATTTGGAAAGGCAAAGATTCTCGAAGGCAAAGATGTTGTGGAACCGCTCAGAGAGATTGCACAAAAATATAGCCCCCAGAACACAGAAAAAGCAGAAAAGGTCATAGAACAGTACCTAAGGGACGTGTGTGTAATCAAGATAGAGATAGAGCACCTTCAAGGTAAAGCCCGACGTTAGCCCAAGAGTGCCTTTTGAATCGAATCACTTATACCATGTATTTTTCCATCTTCGTACTTAATCTCCAAGAAACCACATTTTGATTTTCTCAACGGATGGTTCTATACCAACCTGTCTAAAACCTCTGTTAGAAACTCTATCGACTCAGATCTTTAAAACCTTTCAAGCAGTACCTCTTGGACAGATCTTCCAAAGAGCGGCGAAGTTGCGTCTTCTAAGTTTAGAAGATCTTGCAGTACACGAACTTCTAACCAGTCAACACAACAACTGTGCTTTACGGTTATATAGATTTTCATTGAAGCTTTTTGGAGTGAATGAAAAATACATAACTCAACCCCATTTGAGCAATTGTGTGTTACATCTAACAACTACACCAGCTATCTTAGGAGTACCAACCAGAAATGAAGAAGAATTTTCTAAGGAGGGTACTCCTTGGCAGAAAAAGGAAAAAGGAAGGGCAGACTAAAAACCTTCATAAAAATCATTGTTATAGCTCTTTTTGTGAGCTTCACTGTGCTCGTATATGGTTATTTCATTTTCGAGTACAACAGGATCAAAGGTTACACAATGAATCCAATAGAGGATTGGAAGAGTTATTTTGCCTTTCTTCTTTCCAAGATTCCTTATGTAAATAAATTTGTCAAATACGAACCGCTCCAGATATTCTCCGTTGCAGAATACTTCCAAGATATTTCAAAAGCGGCATCCCAGAGAGCCCAGCAGATACTCGAAGAGGCAAGAAAGACAAAATCTCAAGCCGATGAACAACTGAGAGTTGTGGAACAGCAAAGAAAGATCGTTCTCGAAATGCAAAAACAATGGGAAGACAAACTGCTGCAGGTCGAAGCTGCCATGAAAAAACTTCAAACTCCTGAGGACATCAAGAAGATCACTGAAACCATCTCAAGTGCTGACCCAGTAGCTATTGCACCAGTCCTTGCGAGCGATGTTTATACAGTTGATTCCGTTGCGGCAGCCATTGCAAGTCTATCGTCCGACCTGAGGGCAGACGTGCTCACCGAACTTGGCAAACTCAATCCCGTAAAGGCTGCCCAGGTGATGAATAGGATAGCATCGATCGAGAATATACTCCAGGATTTGCAGCGAAGGCAAAGTGAACTTGCCGAAAGGCAAAAACAGATTACAAATGAACTATCTCTCTTGATTGATGCCAAAATAGTCCGAGACCTTTCAATACAGTCTTTGAACCAGTTCACCGACGAACAGATACTTCAGATGATCGACTCTCTCTCCTTAGATGAGAATTCGGTAATGGTAATACTCTCCATCTTGAAAAATGAACGATCAAAGGAAATACTCAAAAAACTGAAAGATCAAAAGCCGCAGTTGTTCCAAAAACTGGTGATCAAGGGGGTGAATTTATAACAACCCAACCAGTTTCAAACAGCGAGTTCTCAGAGCAAAAACCCGTAAAATCCTCAACCTCTGTGTCCTTTGCTGCTATCTTGCAATTGGTGAAAGTCAAGATGCAGCAGGGTCAGATTGATGCACCTCAGTTTGTGAACCTTGCCAGTACACAAGATCAGAAAAAAACCGATGCGAATAACACAGGAGCCAAAGATTCCAAGTCCTCTGCTCAGATAACTACTACTGCAAAACAAACTGAATCCATCAAAAATATCTCTTCAGAAAACTTGCCTCAGCCGGCGGTTGTGTCAGTTCAAAAAGATAATGCTGAATCAGAGCAGATTCAGAAGGAAAAAGTGCTAACTGATCTCAAAGCAAAGCCTGTGAACAATCAGAAAACCGAACAAAAACAAGATGAGGGGGAATTCTTAAAGGTTCAGTCAACAGACCATGAAAAACCAAAAACTGAAACCATAAAATCGACATCGATCAAAACAGACACACAGAACTTCAAGAATTTGGCAAATGTACGAGATTCGCAGATACAAGATCAAGAGCAAGCAACAGTCCAATCTTCTGGCAAACAGGAGAAGTTGGCAAACCAACAAATTGCTCAGACCATTCAGAAACCACTCGTTCAACACAAAAACACCAATGATAATCAAGCCGTTGATAGCTCGAGCAAAGTTGCCACAAGATCAAATGAAGAGAATCAATCATTAGATAGATCTTCTCAAACAATGAATATGAAAAAAGCAAAAGATGGTTTTTCAGCATCAGATCAAATGAGTCAGACTGTGCAGAAACAAAACACTTGGCAGATTACTCAGAACAACAAGAGTTCACAAAACATTGAAAAAACAAATGTCCAAAATAGCTCCACGGAACAACCAAGAACGCAAACCTCATCAATTCAAGATAAATACGCCATGAATCCAGATCAAACAGTCATAACGCAGATGAATCAGATCAAGCAGGGTGCTCCAACGATTCAGCAAACTGTGCAGCACCCTTCACATAAGAGAGCGCCAGTGCAGCAAAACTTGCAAGAGCAGAACATAACAGCGGATAAACCAACCAGAACTGTTTTAAGCGATGACGCAAAAACCCAGTTTCAGACTAATGATTTAAAACCGCAGGTCTCTTACAAGATCGTTCAGGAGCAAAACATTGAATCTTCAAAGACACTGAAAAATATTCAAACATTGAGGGATTCTGAGTCAAAGTCGACCAAAGCCAATCTCAGATCATCGCAGCAATCGATAACAAATGAGTCCCAAGACCAACAGAAAATAGTGCTTTCAAGAAACACTCTTGAATCTCTCGTCTCTCAATCCCAGTCAAATCTTCAAAGTACGACGGAGAATAATCAAAAAACTAAAGAGAGATCACAGAAAAGCACTCAGCAAAGTGGTGTAATTGTTGAAAATCTTATTGCAAGCAAGAATTCTGTTGCGCCAACAACTTCTCAAACACCTTCTATCACGGTCAGACAGGCTCAGGTGATCATCAGAAATGCCATCATCTAGATTCAAGACAGCACAAGTGAATTCACACAATTCAAGCAGATCAAGAGGGAGTTACCGGATCAGTTAAAAACATCTCAACCGATAAAGATAGAGAACTTCAAGCTTGAGATAGCAAGAGATCTGAAGAAGGACTCACCTCAGATCATTCAGCAGCCACAACCGGAAAAACTACACCAAACAGAACAGATTAGAGAATTGATGAACACTAAACTTGCCCGCAAGACTTATGAAAATGAGCAAACGGTCCAGAATCGTCAGCAACTCCAGCAGACCATCGAAACGGTAATGGTTCGCGTAGAACAACAGGAAAAAAGCTCAAACATCCAGACAATCGCCGAAACAATAAGGCAAATGCAAAACAGCTCGATCGAAAAAGCCACCGTTGACCTTTCGCCACCAAATCTTGGGAAATTGGAGATCGAGATCCTCAAGCAGCAGGATCGACTGATGATTACCCTAAAGGTTGCAACCGATGAAACTAAAGAAATGATCGAGAAAAGTTCGAAGGATCTCATGTCAAGATTGAACGCACTCGGGTTCAAGGTAGAACAAATCGATGTGAAAACAACTCAGAAGGCACAGGAAGATCAACTGTACAAAGATCAAGACCATGAACAAAATCAACATCAAAACGAAAGAAGGCACAAAAGATATCAACAAGAGGAGGTGAATGAAGATGATAAACGCGATTGACTATTCTTACTCCACCTACACAACTTCTCAAAGAAAAGCAAGTAATACACTTGATAAAGAAGCATTTCTTTTGTTGCTGATCACTGAATTGAAGAATCAAAACCCGCTCGACCCCATGGACAACAAAGAGTTCATTGCTCAGCTCACGCAGTTTTCAACCTTAGAACAGATCACAAATATGACCAAATCGATTCAGGATTTCTTGTCGCTCCAAGAAGGTGCACTTCAAGCACAAGCTGCTTCATTGATAGGAAAATACGCCGCCGTTCAAACAAACCAAATAGCAGTTAAGGATGGTACGGCGGAGAGTATAGTTTTTGACTTAGATATAGCCGCACCAGTTGTAGTGAGAATCTACGACTCAAATGGGAATTTAATAAGGGAAGCCACCTCGAGCACCCTCGATGCGGGGACTCACGCGTACGTATGGGATGCGAGAGATAGCAGCGGTCTGCAGGTAAAGGATGGAGTTTACACCTACGTTGTTTCAAAGATCAACTCAGATGGAACTGAAACAGAAATCGGTGGCATTGAAGGTGGCAAAATCGAGTCGGTCAAATTCAGAAACAACCAGATCTACGTTTATATCGGTGGCAGAGAATATCCTCTTGCTTCAATTGTGGAGATTACTGAGGAGGGTGATAATACATGATGCGCTCAATGTTCAGCGGTGTTGCAGGAATGAAGAATTTCCAGTATGCAATCGATGTTGTTGGCAACAACATAGCGAACGTCAACACTGTCGGCTTCAAAGGCTCTCGCGTGACTTTTCAAACAGCACTCTTGCAAACGATGAAAGCAGCGCGAAGCCCGCAAAACAACATGGGTGGGACCAATCCAATTCAGATCGGCTTAGGTTCACAACTTGCGACAATAGACAAGATAATGACGCAGGGTTCCTTCGAAAACACTGGTAGAAAAACCGACGTTGCGATCGAAGGTGACGGCTTTTTTGTGCTCAGCAATGGAACACAGTATTACTACACACGCGCTGGTTCACTTGATGTGGACATGAACGGAACTTTTATCCAGAGTTCCACAGGTTTGAAGGTTCAAGGATGGCGCGCGATCCAAGACCCAACGACCGGCACAAGATATGTCGACACGAACCAACCCATAGGCGACATAGTAATAAGTGCTGGAATGACTATGCCTGCAAATGCAACCACAGCCGCCACGATTGGAGGAAACCTTAATTCAAGGGTTGGACCAATACCATTTTCAATGACCGTTGCTGATACACAGAGTAATACTGACTACACCGTAAGATTTGTCTTCTCAAGAACAAGTGCCGATTTCATCAGACAGACTGACCCATTTACCACCTCGCAGAGCTACACCTGGGATCTCTATGGAGAGGATGGCAAAGTCAAAGCTGTTGGTTTCATGGTACTGAATGAATTCGGCAGAGTTGTCAATTCTGGCACAGCCTTTCAGGCAGATGCAACTGCAAATGGTCAACTCACGCAGAATGATTTTGGAGGAAACGTGCCAGCTGATGGAACGTACTACACAATAGTTAAAGATGAAAATGGACAAGTGATCTTTAAAGACAATGTGCCTGTGGCCGGTGGGAACTTTACCATTAGTGCCACAGGGATAGCAACCGGACAGAAATACTTTGTAATCTTTGGAAGCCAGAGTGCTGGAGATGAAGTTGCGCTCGGAGGAGATGCAAACATATCAATTCCTACCGCTGGTGAAGCAAGATTCTACGAGTCAGATAACCCGTCCAATTTCTCCTCACTTGAATACCAAAGTCCAAAATATATCACAGCAATTCAGATGTATGATTCACTTGGAAATCCATACTCTGTTTATTTTGAATTCACAAGAATAGGACAATTTGAGGATATGCAGAATGCTTGGTTGTGGAGGGCCTACACAGCAAGTGGTGAACCCATAAGCTATGTTGATGCCAACGGCCAGAGTGGTGATGGAACGAATGACTATGTTGGTGGAGTTATCAATTTCAACGAATCTGGAAGAATCAGCGGTATGTACGGAATCACCTGGAATGGCAGTACACTTGATGTTAGCGACACAGAGTTGAGAACTATCAAATTTGATGCTACTCACATGGGAGATAGCACGGTGCAGGCAAACATAGATTTCACATCCTTGACACAGTTTGCGGGTAGTAATTCAGCGGCATTCACATATCAGAATGGAAATGCCTTGGGAACACTGCAATCTTTTGCCATCAACGAGAACGGTGAGATAATAGGCACCTTCAGCAATGGTTTGACAGACATTCTTGGACAAGTAGCGCTGGCAGTCTTCAACAACCCGGCAGGCCTCACAGACATTGGCAATTCTCTTTATGTTGTCTCTGCAAACAGTGGACTTGCACAGATAGGCACCGCCGGTAGCGGCGGAAGAGGTACACTCATACCGGGTGCACTTGAGATGTCGAACGTTGATCTTGCCGAAGAATTTACAAAGATGATCATAGCACAGCGTGGTTTTCAAGCGAATGCAAGGGTCATAACAACGGCTGATACGATTCTGGGTGAGCTTGTGGCACTGAGAAGATAAGGTGAGCTCTGATGATATGGCTTACTCATTTGAGAGGTAAACAGTTCGTTCTAAATGCCGAGATGATCGAGTCAATTGAGGCATTGCCTGACACCACTATCACGCTCTTCAATGGTAGAAAGTACATTGTGCAGGAGAGAGTCGAAGAAGTTGTATCAAAAGTGATAGAATACAAAAAGCAAGCCTATCCAGTGCTTGATATTTTGAAATATTTACCTCGGCAGTAGGTAGGTGAT
>Ga0209720_1001973_pt1 | contig 16064 bp, 12 predicted proteins | sample AD_JPNMR3_MetaG_FD_184426 | JGI IMG/M metagenome (GOLD analysis project Ga0209720, IMG submission 184426) | Active sludge microbial communities of municipal wastewater-treating anaerobic digesters from Japan - AD_JPNMR3_MetaG (SPAdes) (version 2) | ecosystem: Engineered > Bioreactor > Anaerobic...
CACTGTGCACTCTATCATATATTAATCGTGGTGGCCGTAAACCAACACCTTTTTCATAAAAATACAGGCCCAATCGTGAATCGTTTTTATACATTACACAATCCGTATTGACGCCAAAACTTCTGAAATAGCGTACTGCTGCTTTTCCTAATTCATTCTCAGGCAACACCGTCAATAATTGTGTCTTTATTCCCAATTGCGATAGTAACACTGCGCAGTTAGCTTCAGCACCACCAAAATATGAATGAAACATATCTGTATGCAATAATTGCTGAGTATCAGGTGGTGATAATCGTAAAAGCACCTCACCCCAGCCGGTAAAATATTTTGAGCTATCGAATAAAATGGTATTATCCATTGTTTACATTGAAAAATTAACTTTCATTATCACAGCCCAGATAAATAGTCCAATAAAAAATGTAAAAAAAAGTGCTGATGCTATTGCAGTTATGGTTAATGTTTTCCCAGGCCTGTATATATACGGCAAATCCTTATGGCAAATATATATGCCTAAACCAATAACAAGTGGAAGAAAAACTGTATCTATAATTGCAGAAACCTGCAATAAGATAACAGGCGCAGGGAAAACCACCGCAAACAGTGCTGTAAACACAACGTAAATAAAGACAAACAATCGATAATAACGTAACTTCACATCGTCATCCTTCTTGCGCTGGTACCACACTGAATTGGAAGCTACGCGGCATAATCCATCGATATTTGCAAGCAACGTGCTGAACAGTGTTCCAAATATCCCAACAAGGAAAATTATTTCACCTATTTTGCCAAAGCTCTCCCCTGCAATGTGTGATATCTGCAAACCCAATTGCTCTCCTTTAGGAACTATTCCTTTTGGATATAATATGACCGCTCCAGCAATTAGAAATAATACTGTTAAAAGCGCAGTAATGACAGTATTTACGGATAAATCTATCTGATTAATTTTTATCCATTTTTTAATCCTGCTTTTATCTTCATCGGTTTCTATTGATCTATCAGCCTTTCCTCTTTTACTACCCTCGATCCACAACGAATACCACACAACTCCAATAGCACCAGCACCTGTCCACCCTAAAAGTGGAACCAGTTCGCGCAATGTATGGAATGGAGCCCGTGGTATAAGTCCATCTGCCATCGCTACAGGATCTGGTGCCGTTTCTATCAATGCATACACCAGAAACACTATCATAATAAAAACAAGCGCCCGGGATATTTTTTCTAAAGTTATGTAGCTTCCTACATAGAGTATTATTCCAACAGTTACTATCGAACACACCGTTGCCATTTCCATGGAAATTGCTGGCACCAGTCCATATATGCAGCTTCCAACTGATAATGCTATTCCTGCCATCCCCGAAACACTTGCAATAAATACTATCCAGAAAAGAGTAATAACCCACCCCGTTTTCAGTTTGAATAGTTTGCAATCTATCTCAACCTGTGCAAAAGCAATTAAGACATTTTCACCGGTTGCGATGGTGTAACGTCCAACAAGCTCAAAGATTGCATATTTCATCAAAAGAGAAACAATTGGTGCCCACAGCAGTAAATATCCAAACAGTGCACCAGAACGAGTGGCAAACACAAGCTCTGACACCCCAATGGCACTTGCCGACCATACCAGACCAGGCCCAAGGACTTTCAACAGGTTAAACCCTTTTGGTGGCTGTGGTATCATACCTCCCCCCTTTTTTTTTAGTATATTTAAAGTGGTATCAATGTTTTAACTCCATTTAGAAGTATAATTTTTTTTGCCCGTATACTCCAGTTTTCTAAATCCTGTTTTGTTAGATATTTCCCCTTAATCTGATAGTGAATGGGTATAACAATCTGCGGCTTAACCTCATCAACAAAACGAGTAGCAGCTTCCATATCCATGCCATCTTTGCCTACAATAGGATAGGTGGAGCAGGCAACCTGTATCATGGCGATAGTTACTGAGTAAGGGGTCAGAGCCTTTTGTAAAAGCTCATGGTACCGCGTATCACCCGAAAAATATATGGTAACTGAACCCTTTTGTATAATAAATCCTATGGCATCCTTTGCAAAAGGATGAAATGCAGGCACTGCTGTTACCATGATACCATTACAATTAACACTATTTCCTGGGGTCAGAGCATTAATTTTTTTTACTCCTTTCTTGTGTGCCCGTTTGACAGCACTGATTGATCCAATAACCTCACAATCTCTTGCCTGTGCCAACCTGATTGCTCTATCACACCAGTGATCAATATGATTATGTGAAACAAGCATATAATGAATGGGTTCAATTTTTTCAGGATCCATCGGTAGCGGAACAGCCCGCAAGAATTCAAATGATCCCCACCAGGGATCGGTTATGAAGACTAATCCATCAATATCTATACATACTGTACTTTGCCCAATTAATGTAAATGCAATGCTCATAGGCAAACCTCCTCAGAACATGCGTTAATATATTTTATTATCTCCCTCAATTATTTATAAACCATTCGTATGCATCAATCGCACTTTCTATATCATTTTTGGTTGGATACCAGCCTAATGCTTTTTTTGCTCTGCTATTATCAAACACATAGTCGCGCAATGCTATCTCAAGGTGCTGTGGTTCAAGTGGCGACACACCAAAAAATGAAAGAATGTTAACAATACCCCGTGCAACTGGTGCGGGAACCGAAAGGATTTTTTCCTTTTTTCCTGCATGCTCAAATAATGCTGTTACCATCTGGCGAATGGTTGGAACATTATCGCTTGAAATATTTGCAACAAGCACCCCTTTTGTTATTTTATGTAGCGATAGCACAATGGCCTGTGCAACATCCCGTACATCTACCATCTGCAATCGTGTTTTTCCTCCACCAGGGAGGATAACAGGTTTACCTTCTCTTACTGCCTTCATCTGCTCAACAAGGAAGGGTTCATTTTGTCCCGGGCCATTAATTGTTGGTGGCCTTAAAATGGCAACACCATGCCCTTTCTCAGCCAGGCCAATACACATTTGCTCCCCTATAACCTTATGTTCACCATAGGGACATACAGGACACAGTGGTACATCCTCAGGACAGGGTACTGGCACATCAATACCATACACCTCTACAGAAGATACAAACACCAGTTGTTGTATAGTGTGTTTTTGACATGCTTCAATGACATTTCTGGTACCGGTGACATTTATTGCATACATTCTATCAGTATCTTTAACAAATTGAGCAAGCGCTGCAGCACAATGTACCACCGCATCCGCACCACTGCATGATTGTACCACAAAATCTCTATCAACAATATCACCCTTGAAAAATGTAACATTGGGTAAGCCCTTGCCAGGAAAATCCTTTATATCAATGCCAGTAACTGCATAGTTTTCATCAACAAGCCTTTGTACAACATGTTGCCCAACATATCCTGAACACCCCGTAACAACTACTGTTTTCATGTCAATAACCCTCTTCACAGCTTCCCATACTTATGGTACACATCAACCAGTGACATGCCCTGCCGTATTTCCTGTCGTGAACGGCGTTCAGCCTGAACAACCTCTTCAGCTTTCTCAACCACCTCTTTTAAATCTACATCCTTTACGGGGATGACCACAACGCCATCACAGTCAGCAAAAATAATATCACCTGGATTTACCCGCACACCACCACACCAAATTGGCGCACCCATACCAACCAGATCAACCCTGCCAATAGAGTCAGTAGGGATGTTGCCTCGTGCCCAGACAGGAAATTCAATTTCCAGAATGCGATTAATATCACGAATTGGACCATCCACCACGGCACCCTTTACGCCACCAAAGTATTTACAGGTTGTTGACATTAGCTCACCCCACGCACCTGCACCATAAAAGTCATTTGCATTAACCGCCACAACCTGTCCCTTTTGCATGCTTCCAAATAAGTCCTCCAGCACTTTTGCAACAAATTCTGGATCATATTCTTTTAGCCGTGTGCTTTTGCGTGTTTTTGCTTCTTCCATGGTAAACGCAGGCCCTGCAATAGCCGCTTTTGGCATTATGGGCGTAAACCCTGAGCACATTGCCTGATGCATAAACCCCATTTCATCAAGTGTGTCACAAACCGCTGGCGTGTACGTCTTTTCCAACCTTTTGCATAACTCAACGGTTTCTTCATATGAATATACTGGTGCCATACATTACCTCCATTATAATAATTCTAATGTTATAAATGATAACTCATGAGGATTCAGAGTTATTTCTATGCTATAGTTTTTTACTGCAACAGGTTTGATATATTTGCCGGTAACATCTGAACAATACGCTTTTTGTATTGCTCTCTTTGTATTAATGATACATGCAGCCTGTTGCTTCTTGCCCAATAGCTCATACATACCAATGACTATCTTGTTTTGTGCAAGGGGTTGATTGTAGATTATAGCTACATGTGTATTGTTTGTTTGTATACATGGTGATTGAATAAAACCTGATTCATCAAAACTAAACCTGTACGCAGTTGCTATCGCTTCATTGTATGTTTGTGCAGTAAAACTTGTGAATGTACTTTTAAAGGCGATAGTATCTGGCAAATCTCTACCCAACCCCAATTTCCCCCACAATGTCCATCCAATACAGCAGTGGTAAAAGCCTGCCATATCATCCTGTTTGACAGGAACTATCGCTTTGCTGTCCTGTGACACAAATACTGCATACTGCAAATCTTCTTTATGTAAAACAAACGAGTCAAAATATACCGATGAAGGCAAACCATGCATCCACTGGAAAGGATACAACGTATCGTTTATACTTTTAAATGGCGCTATGTTCTTTGCAGCAGGTATAAGATTGCCGCCAGTATCCATTGATCCCCATCGCAATACTGTATATGCAGAATCATATAGCATTTCCCGGGAGTTTACAGGATAAGCAAAGTAGTGTTCAGCGATCTGAGGAGCTTTACCTTTAACATGCTGGATAAAATCTATACGCTTTTCGCCTGCAGGGATGATAATTTCCTGAGTAATCGACAGTGACGGTGTAAAAAGTTGATAGAAAAAGTATGCTATCTTCAATATGACAGGTGGCACATGTATGCCAAAGGCATTGTTAAAAAATTCAGAAAGTATGTCCATGCCCCTGTAATACGCATGCTCTGACCCTTCTACAACTATGCGATAATCATTACCATTATTATACAGGGTGGTAGTAACCTTTTTGAAACCAGCAATTGTTTCAAAGTAATTGCGCCTGGCAGCATTTTCCCCACGAATGCCAATAACATACTGGTTGAATCCGTACATATGATTTTTACTAACCCACTCCTTCTGCGATTGCTTATCAAGTATGCTTTTGATACATCCTTTGTCTGCATCAAATGATATCCTGTAAAATTTATTTTCTATAATTATTGGTTTATTTGCATCGTAGTGAATCTGTCTCCACTGTTTGTTTTCTTTATTCTCCTGCAAAAGCTTGAAATCTTTGATACTGTGCAGGGGGGCATATACCCATTCATTGCGTGTATTCATCCAGTCTTTAACATCCTGTTTTGTATAATGGGTTTTTCCAAAAGGCACCGGACGTGGATTGTGATCATTATTGAGTATAATTGCCATATACCCTTCAAGACTCTGCAGATTATAGCTATTTACATCAACCGTACTGTTTTGCAGCAAAGCATCAACAAGGTCTTTCCCACGCGCATATAGTGCTCTATCAAACCAATTATTAATAATCAGGCGTTCGGGGTCTACCTGAATAAAATCCAGGTAGATCTGCTCACCCCAGAATGGTGGCATTTCCCCTTTGAGTACTGGGATATTGTTTGCATACTTTTGTGAAATGTAATCAAAGAACTCGTGAGGTGTTGCAATGATAATCTTTGGATTAATAAACTTGTTGTTCCATGTTTTAGCTATTTCTGAAGGGACTATATTTTGTGGCTGATTATCACCACCCTGTGCAGGATAATATGGCAAAAGGTATGCATCATAGGGATAATCCCAGTGTTTATGATCATAATCATAGTAGCGCTGTATTTCTTCTGTGGGGTAGCCTTTTTCAAGCTGGGCTAAATGATATGCAATACTGTTTTGCATGCTTACAAATTCTTTATCTTTAAAAGGGAGGGACAGACGCATATTCAAATCAAAATTTTCACCATAGCCATTTAACCCAACAGTATGCCACACCAGAACCCTTGCACTTGTATCAGGTGAAGTAAGATAAGAAAGGGGCGGCACACTATACCGTGAATCGTTAGGCCCAATCAAACAATAGGGAATATTATTTGCATACAAGACCCTGGTAATCTTTGAAAAGTCCATGACATCATGAATACATGCGGTTTTTACATTTATTGAATACTTTTGTGCAATGCGCAGAGTATGGTGCAATGATGCAAGCAGCGCATACGGACTCATGAATCTATTCTGATGCGATATAACAAATGCTCCCACTTCAAAATCTTTTTTATGTAAGGCAGCTATAAGTTTAGATTTTTCCTGCTGTGGTATTTCAGCACTATTCAGAAATTCAATAACAGGCCAGCTGACTTCAGTAAAAAGCTTGAAGCGTGCATAGTGTGGGTAGTGTTTTGTTTGTTCAAGGAGCAAAAGCTCTTTCTGTATATTTGAAATATTCTGTGCACGAACATTTTTTTGCGATTGCGTAAATCCTATATCGACATGGGTAAATGGAACACAATAGATTTTGCATATCTTTACCGGTGGAATAGTTAGCGTTTGTTTTGTTATAATTGCGTTATTATTTTTTATAGTAACAACTAAGCGTGAAGGTTCAGTGATAGTTTTTCTGTAACAATCGATAGTTATTTCTTTTACTTTGCTATCAACAGCCTTTTTTGTAACAACACCATCAATTGATGCAATTATCTGGCCTTCAAATTCCTGATCAGCCTGTATGATTATTCTCTGGCAATAGAACTCTTTATGGTTATATACTAACGGCGTTGGATATATGGTGGCATTAAACGTGGTTGCCAAGGCATAACTAAAAGAAATTAACACAAACAATGCTGCACACACTATGTTCCCATACACAGCAAACCTCCATAAAAATATCATACAACATCTAATTTTTTGTACCACTGTAAAACAGCCTGTATATGTTGTTCCATAGTTTTATATGCTTTAGATTCATCCCCCTGTTTTATTGCCCTAAAAATTTTTTCATGCGATTCGTATTCCCATTGCAAAAAGTCTTTGTTATGTTCAGCATTTTCGCGCCTCCCCACCAAAAATGAAAGGATAGCTTCAAGAAAACGAACACATACAATGTTTTTTGAAGCTCTGGCAACCTGCAAGTGAAACTGGCCAGCCCAGCGGTCAACTTCATCCCCTTTGCCAATATTCCGTTTTGTTTGTACCAGCGTTTCTTCAATAGCATCAATATCCTGTGCATTCTTTCGTTTGCTTGCAAGGGCTGCAATATGGGGTTCAATTAAAAGGCGTGCTTCAAAAAAATCTGCCATACTCTCAGCATCTATTATTGGAACAAAAATATGAGGCCCAATAATTTCTTCTTTGGAGATAGCTCTTACAAATGTTCCTTCGCCTGGTTTTACATCAAGAATCCCCATTAAGGCCAATGACTGTACAGCCTCGCGTAAGGTTGACCGCCCTACTCCTAATTTATGCATCAATTCACGTTCAGGTGGCAATTTGCTTCCTGGCGGAAGCGTGCCATTTTTTATATTGGTCAACAATACATTTACTATTGATTCAGTTAATTTTTTACGCTTTACAGGTTGTATGGTATCCATGTACATATCACCGTTTATCCTTTGCACTTTTTTCCACTGCTTCAAGTAAACCTTTCATGTATCCTAAGGCAAAAAGTCTGCCAATTGATGAATACGCCGGGTTATCGTTACTATCGCCTTCCATTGTTGGTACGTGATCAGGCCTCATGGTTCCATCAAATCCAACTTCGTGGTATGCTTTCATGCATTCATACATATCAATCATGCCATCATCATGGAATGTTTCAGTAAATTTATATGGAGTTCCCTGCACATTTCTAAAGTGAACAAAAAAGATTTTCCCCTGCTTACCAAATGTTCTGATGACTGCTGGAAGATCATCCGTCATGAGAGCAAAATTTCCCTGACACAGTGCAATGCCATTGACCTTGCTGGGGTACATATCTAAAAGCTTTTGAAAATGTTCAACCGAACGCATAATCCGTGCAACACCACGAATAGGAGAAATGGGAGGATCGTCAGGGTGCATGGCTAATTTTACTCCTGCTTTTTCAGCCTCAGGAACCACTGCTTTTAAAAAATAGTCTAAATTTTTCCACAACATTTCTTCAGTAATAATGCCATACTCAGTCAGTGGCGCTTTTTCCATAAATGAGTGATCATACGATGTTGCCAGCGCTCCGCCACGAACAGGTGTGGTTGTTGAGGTTCTTGTCCATCCAAATACAGGCATCCACTCATAACACCACACAGGAATATCAAGTTTGCCCATATTCTGTATCAGCATTATTATATTTTCAATTTCTTCATCCCTGCCTGGTAATCCCAATTTTATTTTTTCCATTGGAGGCCTTGACTCAATGACTTCCAGTTTAAATCCAGCATCTTCATACGTAGTTTTAACATGCACCAAAGAATTATAGCTCCATGGCCAGAAATCTTTGGGCATACTTTCCCATCCTGAATACAGTTGCATGCCACCTACAACATACTCAACACCACACTGTTTTACCATCTTCCATAGCGAAGAAGGACGAGGTGGCAGAAGTTCAGCAATTTTAATCATATACTGTTTACTTCCTTAAAAAATTTAAAATTTACTTTTGTTATCATCAATCTGTAACATTAACAATCATGAATAGTACAAATATTTCTAATCCAGTTATACCAGGTATAAATCTGAATATCTGATGGTCTGATGTTATGTTAATATACCCAATTTGTCAACATTTTTTAAAAAAATTATTTATGTATTTCTTTTTTTTATACAAATGATTATGTCATATATATTTATATATGGGTATCAAGGAGTTAATTGTGAATGGACTTCATTTACCCTGTATAATCTTTATTAATGTAAATGTACGTGCAATGAAAATCTTTCAGGGATAGGTTTCCAGGATACAATTATATTTCCATGTCTTATCATCATGTCCCTTAATTGCATTAAAGCATCCCCCTGCTTTGGCCTGAAAAAAACAAAATCACCCGCTTCACGTTTTGTTAAAGAAATTGTTTTTAGCATACTTTAAAATTTGAGCTGCTATAAATATTGCCGGCAAATGATCTTTAAGAGTAAAGAAATCAAAAGTAGATGGTTGAACCACACAGTAATTCATTATCAGACAGTCAAATATATTTTCCAGAATGCTTTTGTTACAATAATAAATTTAATTGACGCTTATATGTATCATACTTAGAATAATAAATTGAAAATTACTAAAAGACAATTATTGCTAACTACTATGCAAACTGTAAAACATCATCATTTTGTTACGTTGCCGGGAGCACCACTCCCGTTAGGTGTACATCTGGACAGACATGGTGCACGGTTTGCACTTTTCAGCCGACACGCTACTGCTGTATCAATACTGCTTTTTGCTTCTTCAGAAACCGAAGAATACATTGAAATTGAACTTGACCCAAAGCTCAATAAAACCGGCGACATATGGCATATATGGATTGCAGGAATACGGGAAGGACAGTTGTACGGATATAAGGTTGATGGGCCTTATAATCCTCTGGAAGGTCACCGTTTTAATAAAAACAAGCTCCTTTTAGACCCCTATGCAAAAGCCATCAGCGGCAATCATATATGGGATTTCAGTAAAGCATGTGGATATATAAAAGGGCATCCGGATGAAGACCTTTCTTTTTCCACTGACAAGAACTATAAGGAATCACCAAAATGCATTGTTGTTGATACAGAATTTGACTGGTATGATCGCCCCATTCAGACTCCCATGGAAGATACTATTATTTATGAACTCCATGTTAAAGGGTTCACTTTCCATCCTTCATCACAGGTTACCCATAGAGGAACATACAAAGGTCTTTCTGAAAAAATCCCATATCTTAAGCAATTAGGTATAACTGCTGTAGAACTTATGCCCATTCAGGAATTTGATGAATTTGAAAATATCAATATAAACCCATTAACCGGTGAGCGGCTGAAAAACTACTGGGGATACAGCACCATTGCTTTTTTTGCACCCAAATCAACGTATTCATCCAGTGGCACAATGGGACAGCAGATTAATGAATTTAAAGAAATGATCCGTGATTTCCATGAAGCGGGTATTGAAGTGTTTCTTGATGTTGTTTTTAATCACACCGCCGAGGGTGACCACCTGGGACCAACTATACATTTTAAGGGCTTAGATAATTCCATTTACTACATGCTCAAGGAAAACAAGCGTTTTTACCAGAACTTTTCAGGATGCGGCAATACGTTTAACTGTAACCACCCGCTGGTGCGCGACTTCATCCTTGATTGCCTGCGTTACTGGGTTGTGGACATGCATGTTGATGGCTTCAGGTTTGACCTTGCATCAATATTAGGTCGTGACCAGGATGGCAATATCTTACAAAACCCACCTTTGATAGAAAAAATATCTGAAGATCCCATATTGCGCAATACCAAAATAATTGCTGAAGCCTGGGATGCAGGCGGGGCATACTTAATTGGCCATTTCCCGGGAAGATGGGCTGAATGGAATGGGAAATTCCGCGATGATGTGCGCCGTTTCTGGCGGGGTGATAATGATACCGTTTTCAATTTTATGCAGCGAATTATTGGAAGCCCTGACATTTACCAGCGGACAAATCGTAGCCCGCTGCACAGCATTAACTTCATTACCTGCCATGACGGATTCACCATGCTTGATTTAGTATCCTTTAACGAAAAGCATAACCTGGCCAATGGTGAAAACAATCAGGATGGCGAAAATAACAACTTAAGCTGTAATTACGGCTTTGAAGGGTTAGATGCCCCACCAGACATCATAAACATTCGCAGGCAACAGATAAAGAATTTCTTCACCACGCTGCTTTTATCGCAGGGTGTTCCTATGATACTTGCCGGCGATGAGATGGGCAGAACCCAACAGGGCAACAACAACGCATACTGTCAGGATAATGAAATTTCCTGGGTCAACTGGGACAGATTACAACAATTTGATGATATCAGGCGTTTTGTGGAGCTTTTGATTCAATTTCGTAAAATGCATCCGGTACTCAGGCAAAAGCGCTTTTTATCAGGTACTATCGAACATGGGTTTACAAATCCTGATTGTGTGTGGCATGGTGTCAATTGCCACAATCCTGACTTAGGGTACTACAGTCATTCCATTGCCCTGCATCTGAATGGCGCATATGCAAAGATTCCATCAGGATTGCCAGATAATGACATATATATCATATACAATGCATCTGAATATGATCTTTCATTTTCATTGCCAAAACCATTTAACGGCACCCACTGGGTACGTGTGGTCGACACCTCATTGCAATCACCACATGATATTATATTGCCAGGTGCACCTCTGTCATCTCAGGAAACGTATTTCAGCAAAAAAATGTCGGCTATTGTTTTGATTTCGGCTCAGTCATGACGATAGTATACTAAAGGGCTTTTACCGGTAACTATCGCACATACTATTTTTTGATAATTATATTGCATTGCATGCATGTATTGTGTATTTTAATACATATGGGCGATAGTTACTAATAATTTCAGAGGATACCATAGTATAACGCATGATACCATTACTCATCACATCGCTTATTGTCGTCATCGTCATATTGCTGTGGGCAATAACAGGCAATGACACAAAGCCTGATACAACCCAGCCTGCTCCACCTGAAAAAATGTACCGCCGCCGTGCAAGCGACTTAGAAATAGAAGAACAATACCCTGATGCCAGCAAGCCAAAACGAAGGGCAACCGATATCCCCCTGGAAAAAACCTTCATTGATGAAGATTTTAAATTGCCATACTCAGCTGAAGAGATAATTCCGCCTTACTCACGGTTCAGGATTTACATGCGGATACTGATGAATGCCGAGGTGTATGCTAAAAAGGGCGATTTTACCACTGCTATTTCGTTATACGAGGGTGTAAATGAACGAATCCTTGATGCAGAAACCAATACAAAAATAGAAGCTAATATTGATTACCTTAAAAAATACAAACAAAAGCAGGAAGCACAGCACCGGCAAAAAGAAGCCGAAACCAGAAGCAAACCAAATGAAATAAAAATTTCACTGGATAGCCCAATAAAATTACCCGATAAAATTCAGATTGGATTTACCCCTCAGAACTTTGATGTTGACAAAATAGTAGACGAAATAACCCGAAAAATTCAGGAAAAACAGAAGTTAGAAAATCTTGAAGATGAACGCATCAATACTTACAGGGATGAAATCAGCAAATTAACATCTCACCTTGAAGAGCTCAAGAAAGAAGTAGCCAGTTCATTGAAGGGTATCACTGATAAAGAAGAATCATCTGAAATTCAGAAGTTGCAAAGTCAGTTAAATGATCTTACCGACAGGATGTTCAAGCTATACGAAGAAAAAGAGAAAACACGGGCAGAACTGGAAAATTTAAAAGAAGTTCATTCAAAACTTTTAGAATCAGGCAAACAGCCTGAGGTTTCTACTGTCAAGTATGAGGGTAAATTGCCCATTCAACTTGACCCTGAACCCATATTAAAAATTCTGGAAAAACTGCCTGAAATTACAGCCCCAAAACCCAAACCAGTTGATAAGGACAAGGTTAAAGGCGATATTGCCAGAGATATCCTTAAAAAATTATATGGCGATAAGGACAAACCGGATGAATTAAAACAAACATCTGAAATAGTTGAAAAAACGGAACGGCAAAAAGAAGAAGAGGACTGGGAACTTATCAGTGACATTGTAAAAGATGAGAAAAAAAGCGAACTGGATGAAGTCAGTGACGAGGATATTTTCCAGAAAATACTGGAAGAAGATAAACGTAAAAAACAGGACGAAATTGAAATATTAGGTGATTATAAAAAATCCGATGAAGTTGAATATGATACGGATGACCCAGAAACACGGCGCAAACTGGAAGAAGACCGGAAATTCTACGAAAAATTTTTACAGCACGACAGACGCAAGAAAAAAGAGCTGCCAATATTAAAAGTAACCTATGACTTTAAGAAGCTTCCTGATGAATTTAGCCTTTCACGGGAAAAGAATATCCTGGAATATGCGTTTTATAAATACCGCCCCTTGCTTCAGAAAGCCGATGACCTTATAAAGAAGCGAAAAGTGCGAGATGCCCTCAATTATTACAGGGTAGTCATGCAACAGAATATACCCCCTGAATTTAAAACCATGATACGAAAAAATATCAATGACCTGAATGAATATCTTGAAAAATACCTTACCTCAGATTAAGTAAATACTACTCACTGTCACAGTATCACTTTTTTTTTATTGACTTTATGCATGGTTTATATGTATCTTCTAAGTAAGGATGTGTATAATTATGATACTACCTGTTCAACATACAGCAGTGAAACCTGTATTACTGGAACATACAACAAGGAGTTCTGGTATTACAGAAAATCGTAACGATATTCTTGCCCCCATGAAACGTTTTAAAAAAGAACTCCCTGTACCACAGTTAGGGCAGCAACCCAATCTTTCACTTGAAAAAGTAAGAATACGCCAAAAAGAATTTTACTCACACCGTGGTCAGGTATATGAAAAATTGCAGAATACCAGCGCTGCTATTGCTTCGTATCAAAAAGCATCATATTATGAGCCATCGGATTCAAATCTTTATGGTCAGATCAAACGCTTAAAAATACAGAGCCTGACCAACCTCAAAGCCTGATATATCATTCTCCATCGTAAAAATTCTTGATATTATAATCCATAATACCGATTTTTTAATATACAGTGATTGCTTTAAAACTTATTTTTTTGTTTACTTTTATTGTGAGTATACTATCCTTGAAGCAAAGATAGTAATTTGATATGGTAACGGCAACCTATGGTGCAGGAACAGTTTAAAGTTGTAAATTATTTATCTAACTCTTTCATAGTTGTTGAAGGAAAGCGCAACGCCGATAATTTTTATATTATCCGTCAGGGTAAAGTCAAGCTTGTCAAGGAAAACCCTATTGCTCAGGAAACCAATCCTTTATTAGGACCAGGGGATTTCTTTGGGGTTATCCCCTGCATGAGTGGGCATGCCCATATTGAAAGTGCCGTTGCTTTGACGGATGTATCACTTATTTCAGTACAGCGCGACCAGTTTGGCATACTCATCCAGAAAAACCCTGCGGTTGCCATGAAGATTATACGCTTCTTTTCACGGAAACTCCGAGAGTTTGACCAGGCTATTACACGACTGACGTTTGCCAATGCTGTTGAAGAGGATCCCGAACACCTCTTTAAGATAGGCGAATATTACCTTAAAAAGAAAAACCTGCCCCATGCAGCATATGCATTACAGCGCTATATACAGCATTGTCCAAACGGTACAAACCGGGATAAGGCGATAGCTCATTTGAAATCAATCAATGCCCCGCTAAAGGTTCCTGAAAATCCTCAGAAAAACAGCCTCACACGGCTGTATAAAGATAACCAGATGATATTCTGTGAAAACGAGCCGGGAGATGAACTCTACATCATTCAGGGCGGCAAGGTAAAGATTACCAAAATTGTTGATGAAGAGGTGTTGCTTGCAGTGTTAAAGCCTGGCGATATTTTTGGCGAAATGGCATTGCTGGAAAACAGGCCCCGAAGCGCTTCGGCAATAACATTTGGCGATACCACACTGATGGCAATTAACCGGCAAAATTTTGAAACTATGGTTCAGACACAACCGCAGCTTGCAACCAGGCTTATACAACTTTTAAGTGAGCGTATCTGGACAGCCTACCGGCAGCTTGAGAATTTGATGATACGTGATCCGTTGGGCAGAATGTATGATACATTGCTTATACAGGTAGAAAAACAAAAAGTCCGTATAGCCCCCAAAGAAAGCTTTACTTTTGATTTTGGGGTTAAAGAGCTTCTCAACATGGTGGGAATTCCACAGGATAAGGGCGACCATTTAGTGGTGGAATTACTTGAAGACAAGAACATAACACTTGATGAAGGCAAGCTCATATGTACCAATTTAGAAGAGCTTGAAAAGACTGTAAACTTTTATAAGAAAAAATCAGCTTTAGAACGCAAACGTGAAACCAGCAAAAGTAGTTAAATACAGCGCTATAATACTTATACTTATAATCATGCTGCTTGCTGCTTTTGCAGCAGCATTTGTCTATCTTTTCCCTAAAGAAACATTGAAATCAATTATTGTACAAACACTGGGGGATTCCTTAAACAGGCCAGTTACTATAGGAGCAATCGATTATAGCATCAGAGGTATTCAGATCACTGATCTGTACATATACGACACTGACAAAGAAAAGCCGTATATTGCGCACTCAAAGGATGCAGCAATCAGGTTTCAGCTTGTACCACTATTACAGAAGCAATTTATTATTAACTACATTTCACTCAATGATGCAATAATTCATATACTGTATTATACAGAAAATAAAATAACAACGTCAAATCTTGAAAAATTGCTCAAAGAATTATTATCAAAAGAAAAATCCACCATAACCACCCAGATTAAACTAATATCACTCAATAATACAACCGTTATTCTTGAAAACCCACCCCAAAATCTTAAACCCTTAGAAGGAAAATACAGTATTGATACTCATGTGGAACTGCATGATGATATTCTGGAATTGAAAAACCTTTCAATAAACCTTCCGCAAAACAGAGGAAAAATTTCCGGTGATTGTTCCATAACTATTACCAGTAATTATAAAATTCAGGGCGATTTCACCCTGCGTGATTGTGATCTACTATGGGTTTACAACTGGGGAAAGAATCTGGCAACTATATTGCCTTACAGAGTATTTTCAGGAACTATCGACAACCTTTTGATAACAAAGAGTGCTGTTCAGGGGACTGTAACCGGCAGTTGCAAACTCAGTAATAATGCAATGCTTTTTCTTAGCAATGCGTTCACCAATGTTAATCTCAATAAAAAGACTGTCACTGTAGCAAATGCAAAAGGAA
>Ga0209720_1001977_pt1 | contig 16048 bp, 21 predicted proteins | sample AD_JPNMR3_MetaG_FD_184426 | JGI IMG/M metagenome (GOLD analysis project Ga0209720, IMG submission 184426) | Active sludge microbial communities of municipal wastewater-treating anaerobic digesters from Japan - AD_JPNMR3_MetaG (SPAdes) (version 2) | ecosystem: Engineered > Bioreactor > Anaerobic...
TATGTAAGCAATGGCCTCATCCAGAGACTTGAACGACTGTGCCAAATCTTCCTGGCCTTTGGTGTTTCTCTTTACCTCTTCGGTATTTGCTTCAACCTGTTTTGTTCCAACTGATAACCCCGATGACTCTTTCTGCGAACCCCATTCCTTATTGAGTTCTTTATCCATCAGTTTCTGATACGCAGCGGTCTGTGTGGGTGACTTCAGAATTGCATCAATATCTGACTGCTGTTTTCCATGTGATGCAAGCCACGCAGCAAGCCCCTGCGCGACTCCCTGTTTTGCTCCTTCGGTGGTTCCCGCTTCTGATGCCTGTTTGACGACCTTCTCGTATTTCCCTGTTATCGGGTTCAGTTTAACTTCTTCGTTGGAATACCGCCAGGTTGATTTGTCCGGGTTTATTGCATTCGAGTTTTCCCAGTTCTTTTGTAAGTTCCCCCGTGAACCTTCAACGTTTATCTTCGGGTTTGCAGGGTTGCCTTCTATCTGTGCTTTTACCTGTTCCCACTGGTCTACAAGTGATGCGAATGCCCCTGATGCAGTCCCTTCATCAACCTGAATCATTATGGGGTTATTCATTATCGGCTGATATACCCCGTTCTGATACTCGTAATAGACGTTTCCAAACCCGGATGTGTCAAACTTTACCGGTACTATCTCCTGGTTGGCGAACATCTCGTACACTTTCTGAATCTCTATTCCAAACGTGGATGAGAAGTCCTGTGCCACTTTCTGGAATTTCTGAGCGTCAAAACTGTTCAGGGAGTTTAACCAGTCCTCGAATCCCATTCCCGACTTCTTGAATGCTTCCTGCCACTCATTCGCAGCATTCCACATATCCGCTTCCGTCTGGGATAAGAACGTCCTGACTTTCTTACCCGATGCTATCAGAGCATCAGCTAAAGCCCCTTCAAAGTTCCGCCACGCTTTTGTATCTGATAACCGCCGGTTCTGGTCAATAACGACCTGCTGGTTTATCCGGTTAATCTCTTCTGCAACCTTTTCACCGGCTTTAACCCCTGGTGCGGTTATCGGGTTGGATGAAAAGAAGGAATTAACCGCATCCACGAAACTTTGGCCTGCTTCTGTTCCAGCCTTTTCATAGGATGATACATCTGGTTTTCCAACGGAGATGGTTTCGCCTGAACGGTCTTTGAACGCCTGATAAAACCCATCAACAAGTCCGGTAAAAGACATTCCCACGGCTTCCGCACCGTCTGCAAACAGGTTCGCGAATACTTCAGGAGATGCTTTTATCAGTTCAATTCCTGTATTGAACCCATCAACAAAGAGGGATGCAGCCCCCTTTCCTGCATCACCCCACCCGGATGAATCACCGGATAATGCAGTGAGAATCCCTTCTGCAATCTCAGCCATGTCTCCCGGGAGTTTTGAAACCTCATCTCTGAAATTCCCGATATCGTACACCCACGCCCCTATGGCAACACCAGCTCCGGCTGCTGCAAGACCTCCAAGGGATATTGCGAATGCATCTATGGCGGCTGTGGCTCCTGCCATTTCCGGGCCGATTGCTGCTGCATACTGACCAAGGGTTGATGCCGGGTTCACGGCTGCAAGGGTTGAAAGTTCAGTAATTAACGGAGTTGTTACGGCTGTGACCTTTGGAATTGATGTCGCTGCTATAGTTGCTGCCGGACCAACACCCGCAAGCAGGGATACTAATGAAGATATGGGAGATAATGCGAGTCCTGCACCAAGAAGAGCTGGCCCACCGATAGCGGCTGCACCGATACCGGTTCCGAGAAGTGCTGCCAGGGTATCCTTCGTTTCAGGGGATAGGTTGTTGAATGCATCCATTATCCCCTTAATCATATCCAATAACCGTTCAAGGACCGGAACAACGTTGTCCGCGACGGTTACGGCAAACTCTGTTATCTCATCAGTGTTCTCTTTTAACCAGTCCGTGAATTTCGCGACTGCCGGGGCAAGGGCTTCCCCGACTTCTATTGCCATGTTTCCCAGTTGTGCTTTCAGCTGGTTCATGGAATAGGCCATTGTCCCTTCAACCCGCTCAAACGCCTTATCTGTCGCTCCTGCTGAATCAGTTATCTTATCCAGCATCCCGGCATATGATTCAAAGGCCGGACCACCTAACATCGCAAGAGCGTTTGCGGATTCAAAGTTGGTGGTCATGTCAAAGAACGACTTTCCGGTTTCATCGGAATAGTTCTTCAGTAATGCAACCGCATCGACCAGGGTTCCGCCGCCTTCGATGAACTCTGCAAACCCCTGACCGGATAACTGTGTGAATATCTTGTTCAGTTCAGTTCCTGACTTTCCAAGGTCTTTGAATAATGCCTTAAGAGAAGTCATGGTTTCTGATGGAGAGACACCAAGTGCCGTAATGGCAGAAATGGCTGCCCCTACATCTTCAAACGAAACCCCGAACGCTGCGGCTGATGGTGCAACCTTTCCGATATTCGCGGCCAGTTCATCAAACTCTATCTTACCAAGTTCGACGGTTTTAAACATGACATCAGAGATCTTTCCAGCCTCTCCAACGTCTTTCTGGTAAGCATTGATGACAGATGTTAATGCATCAACCGCGACGGATACATCAGACATACCGGCTGCACCAGCCTTCTGTGCAGTTTCAATGAAGGGTAGGACATCGCTTTGAGAAACACCGGCAGAAAGAGCATCGTAATATGCCTGAATGGCAGAAGAGATATCAGACCCGAATTCAGTGGAGAACCCTTTCAACTGTTCCCCTATTGCATCCATCTCTGACTGCGTTGCATCAGGAAGAAGGGTTCCTATCTTTGCTATACCTGATTCAAAGTCTGAAAACGCTTTGACTGCTATAGCCCCATACGCTTCAAATGGTGCGGCTGCAAGAGTGAGAGACCCGCCAAGGGTTGTAAGTTTTCCTGATATGGCGTCTATCTGACTGGATAAACGCCCGAAATCCACATCGGTTATTTTCTTTAATCCGGCCTGAGCTGATGTAGAATAGGTATCAATGTTCTTGAGTGAAGTTTCTAGTTTCTGAAGCTCCCCGATTCCACTTCCAAGTCCGACTTCAAGAAGAATCTTGAGCCTATCTTCACTCATGGAAGTGTTATATGGCGTTTAACAATATTAGTGTCTTATGTCAGAACGGGGGTTGTTTTGGTATTTTATCGTTTAATTATGTTTTATGATTTGTTGATGGTAACAAATCAATAAAAAAGAGGGTTAAATATAGAATGCTTTTACTGCCGGAATCGTTTTTGCGGCACCTAATACCGTTGTATAGGTTTTCATTCCGGTGAATACTCCGAGAACACTTGCATAATCACCCTCAAGTGGTCGTGACCCAGTTGATTTGTATTCCACCCATACGTCCTGCTTTCCTTCTCCTATCCCGCTCCCGGCAGAGACCCGGAGAACATAATCATTCCCGCTCTGCTGAACCTGTAAGACCTTTCCATTAAATGATATCAGGTCGCCTATACGTGAGTCCGGGTTCCTGGCAATATAAGTCATGTCAAACATGAAGTCTGCCTGGCTCTGAAGTTCCGACTTGCTCATCCCCTGGTATTTGTTGATGCTTTCCTGAGCTGGTGATGGCGGGAGAGTGAATAACCAGAACCCGATGGCAACGAGAATAAAGAATCCGAGCAGTATTCTATCTTTCCATTTCTTGTCTTTTGCTTCGTCGTCAAATAGTTTTACCATTATTTTCACCTTTGTTTTTGTTTATCGAAAAATGTTTTGATTTATGCCAGAACCCCTTCCAGAGTATTCTGACCTCCATGAAAGAGCATTCGTTTCATTTCTTCCAATATCGAACGCCTCCAAAGAATAGTGTATATTTCCTTTCCCCCGTGTCGTTCAATGTGAATTTCCCCGAATGGTTTCCCCTTATCTTCAAGGTTCCATACGATTTCCCGCTTGCCGGTCTTTTTCATTCGGACTGTGTGGAATTGATATCCCCCCTTTCAAGGATTTTATTTACTGATTGTGGAGATAAAGAAAACTCCTTCCCTATCTGGGTTGCCGTGAGATGTGGAATGTCTTCTGATAACTGCCTTGGCACCAGGTTCCTGAGATAAGATAGATCCTCATTATACAGGTCCTCTAGCTTTGACATACAGACAGATGCAGCCATACACCTATCAACCCCGATAATAGTCATTGCATCAGCACGGGCCATCTCTTCTTTTAATGCATCAGATAGAGGTGGCAACCGTGGAACATTATCTGAACTCTTTGAAATGACTTCCCCGTTTTGATACCGGGCGAATACAGAAGCCATCTGATCTTTCACTTCATCAATGTATTTTGCGGCATCCCTGTTTATCATTGAATCGGTTTCAATTTCAGTAATTATCCGATTCCACCCTTCCGGGTTAATGAAATAATATGCAACAACTTTGGGTAACAATGGTTCGTTGTTACTATCTAAAATGTCCCGAATCTGTAAACGGGTCAAGTGAATGAAGTGTTTCGCCTCTGTAAGTTTTGATATAAGTTTCGCTGCATGTTGTTGTGATAATCCGAGTTCCCGGTATAAATCCAACCAATACACATGCGGAACCCCGTTTTTAATGAGAACCTTTTTCCCAGGGTTTATTCCTGTGGCATTAATTATATCAAGTTTCAGTTCAGATATATCATGGTTAGTGCGTTTCATTTGTAAATCCCTTTTTTTCTGCTATCTCTAATAACTCCACGATAATTTGGTCGTATGTCTTTGATGGACCCTTCAGATGATATAACGCATCTCTGGTGGATGTTTTCACGTTAATAGTTGTTAATGGGTCTTTTACCACCATTGAATAACATATTTGTATTAGATAATATATAATTCTGTTTATCACTGTATTACAGAATGAATCTATAATAACTGGAATTCCAGTGAATTAAAAAATGAAGGATATGTACATACATATGTACATATGCTTGCTCACGAAGTACACGATATATCTCTATACTGAATAAGCACTATACATTATGTACAGTACTGTACATATAGTACAGTATAATAATAATAATAGGTTAAAAAGAAGAAATCATATCCGCTTCATCTTCCATTGTTGGATACAGGGTTCTTTCATCACCTTCCAATATTTCCCAACAATGAACGCAGATATTCTTTTCAGAACTCATCATCCGGTCATCCGAGTATAGTTCTTCGCAGCATTCACATTCAAACATCTTCATCATCTCCAAAAAGTTATACTCCGTTTCGGAGTATTCTGTCACACTCTGCTCTGTTCTCCGGTCTGCATAACCGGTCTATCTCTTCTGAACTGCATCCCCAATCTCTTAAGCAATGATATACCCATTCATCATCTTCATAGGACTGTTCCCGCTCAATGGCTTCAAAGTGTTCATTCATTATCTTAAAAAGAACGTTTGTCATTGTATTCACCCTCTTGGAACAATGTCTCTCTTTCCGTTCATACACTGGATAAGACCCTGCACAATCTCTTCATCTGTCCATTCGTTGTTCCGGTTATCTTCAATGAACTCATCAACAAACTCTCCAAAGAGTTCATGTGACTCGTTTAATAACCGGTTTAATCTGACCAGGTCTCTCACAATAATTTCTGCATCGGTTTCATTCCACATCTTTCTCATCTCACTTGTTACATACTATAGTTATACCTATAAGTATATGATACTTATTATCCCACTTCTTAACAACTTCTTAACATGTTAAGAACAAAAAAAGAGGTCAGATAGAATCGTAGTCTATCCCATACCGGGCAAGAGCCATCTTATCCGGTTCCGGGCCACGTTCCTTCTTCGGTTTCTGCTCCTCCTCGTCGATATTGATACCAAGAGGAATCAGAGCATATTTCAGTTTCTGTCTGGTTGCCACAATCCAGCATTCGACCAGGTTATCCACGGTCAAATCCAGACAGTATTCCAATGTCCAGCCGTTCAGATGAGCTAATTCGCGGACTGCTTTGCAGAGGTAGGAGAGGGTTTCTTCTGGGTCATCATTGTTTCCATCTCCTGTCTCACTATCTCCCTGATTGTCGGTTCCAGTATCGTTTTCTGTGTCTTGACCAGTTTCTGGCTTGCCTCTGCTTGTTTTTCTTCGAGGCGGCTTAAAAAAGGGTCCATCACAGCATAGACGAGTTTATCCAGCATATCGGCGGATACATTTTCCAAAAGCCATTCAACGGTGACTTCAAACCGGTTTTTCTGGTCCTGCGTGCGGGATGAGTTTAGAGTTTCAGCACAGGAATCCAGCAGGAATTCAAATTCGTTTCTGGTGTCTGTTCGGTATTCGATGTTTTCATCAACCTTTTCCGGGTCTTTTGGCATAATCGGACGGGAACTTTCTATTCTCCATGCCAGGAAATCCATCAGGATTTTCGCGGGTATTTTCTTCACTGAAAAAGTTTCATCGTTAATATGGAACGTCCGGGTATTTCCCCGGATAGAACCATAATTCTCAACGGCATCCATGATTATACCGTAACAGCTGCGTTCTTCAGAATTGCGAGGTCAAGGTCTGCCATTCCCTGCATGTTCAGGTCGGTTAAAGTAACACCACGAAGGGTATCAATCATATCAACCTGACCGTCTGCAAGAGCTCTGGAATTATCCAGTTTCCCGATGAATTCATACGGAATACCCCATGACCGCCTCTTCTCCTTATCGGAAGTGAACGCGACACGGCTTATCTTGTTGAAATACGCTTTCACCAGGTCAAGTTTCAGACCATAGATAAGGTTGTTTGAATCAATCCGCTTAACGTGGATGACACGGAGAACGATGGGCTGAATCTCAGTTGCACCACCACGCCGGAGAGAAATGATCTTTGCCGGAGTATAGGTATATGCAACACGGACCTTCTGACCCTCTACAATGCTGGTAGATGTGCTCTTCCTGGTGATGGTGGTATATCCCATCAGGTCCGGGCCGGAGATGATATAATCAGTATCAGCGACATAGGTTTTAGGGTCATCATCCGTATCCTCCTTCACAGTGATAGATGTGACCTGAACGGGTGCAGATGTTGAATAACTGCGGTTTGAGAGTCTGGCCGGTTTAGTTGATGACATCGTGATGGTGTCATACGCGGTGCTCATAACAACCGGGGTTCCAAGAATGTATTTGACAAACTGAGTACCGCCGGAAAGTAGAGCGAGTTTCTCTGCAACCAGTTCAGTCAGTTCAACCGATAACCGTGCCTGTTCCGTATCGATGATGTCGTTAAACTCACCATCATCAAATTCCGGCTGAATGGTCTCAGTAATCGGTTCGTATTCAACGGAACGCTTCAGACCGAGGTTTATCAGATTCGAAGATGAAAAATCCGATGGCGCCCCGGTATATCTTCCTGCAAAAAGCAGACAGTTTCCGAAATAGATGCTGTCTGGCTCCTGCTGAAGGTTGTGTGTTAATGCCATATTACGTTACTCCATAGAGCATACTGAATTTTCGATAACTATACCAGAGATTTGTGGCGGCTTCCCGGTATGAATCCGAGAACGCGATAGGCTCAATCCCATCGACGAATATCCCGCCAACATTCCCACAAAACCCGGTCAGTGCCTTTTCGACTTTGTCCGCCAGGGTTTTGCAGGATATCTCATCCTGCGTCCATGATGTGACCTGAAAGGAAATTGAACGGCCTACCGGGTTCGGATATATCCCCCCGATGTCATGATAAGTAAGACAGGGAATTGCGGTCCCGTTTGGAAAGTCCGACCTGAAACATCTGATTTCCTTTGTTGCAGGAGTTCCGTATGTAAACCCGATGGACGCGAAAACATCAGGGTCATTCAACAGAATCTGTCTGATTACGTCCGTGGTCATCGGATAACCTCTGATACGAATTCCTGTATGTTCTTCAGAATCGGGTCCCTCCCTTCAATCAGAGACGGTGCCATGAACGGACGGGCCGGAATGGTGACAGATCGTGCCTGATGCCATTGTCCGTCCGGTGTCTGCCATTTCAGCATTGGAGCATTCTTCGCGGATATCACTCCTCCATACTCGTGGATACGAGAATACAATGCAGCGGATTCCACTTCACCGACTATCGAATCTCCTTCCAACCTGGCGCCGGTTGATTGAATCCCCCCGACCAGGTTTGCGGTCACTTTGTCGATATGTCCGGGTCGTGGTCCTGATGCGTTATCTTTGCATAATCCTTCGAGATACGTCAGTGATTTATCCACAACGGGCACCAGTTCCTGATTGATGTTCTTCAGCCGTTCAATCTTGGCAAGAACCCGGTCCAATCCCTGAACGGTCACAAATCCACCGCCTTCAGTGAACACTCTATCCATTTCGGATGAGAGTTCCCGTAAACAACTTCAGGAAGTCCGTCCACGGTATAGTTCTTCATATATCCTGGTGATTTCCCTGTAACCGTGCTCCCGTTCTGAATACTGGTGTTCAGGGCAACCCTCAAACGTAATTGGGATATTATATGATTTCCTGATTCAGTGTCCTGAACGGGACCTTTCAGAGCATAGAACCGGCACGGAATATTGGTTACAGTCACGGACCCGTATTGAGGACGGCCATTGATGTATCCAGTAATCCCACCGGGGGTCGTTATATCACAGAGATGACAGAACGAAGCTCTTCGTGCCATGGTTTTAACCAGATAGAGAAGATGGTGCCATACCGATACCCGAACTTCCCGCATCTTTGCGAGTCACTCCTGATGATGGTTGTTTCACCGTTAAACCCGGATTGGCCCGGAGTTCTGCTGCCTTTGCCTTCAGGGATGAGATTATCTCCTTGTATGATTTCATCCAGTTTGACCCGCTTGAATCAAACCCGGTACTCCCGTCTCCTGCATTTTCTGACGTGATATGCTGGTCGTTCTTTGTTCGGTCAATGTAATGACAGACGAGAAGTCCAATAGCCATATCAGAAATTGCATCCGTGGCATTGCCCGGGTTATCAATGGAAAACTGGTTGGCGGCCCACAGCAAAAACGTGGAAAAGTCTGCTTCTGAAATAGTTCCAGAAGTCCCGATGGAGTATTCTCCCTGGGATATCAAACGAATCGTATCTGCTGTGACCACCATTTATTTATTCCTCCTTTTCTACCGGTTTCTTTCCAGACTGCGGTTTCCCGTAGGTCTGAACCGGTGCTTCCTTGACAGGTTCTGGAATGGGTTCGATATAAGGTTTTACCTGTTCTCCCAGCTTAAACGCAAGGTCTTCGGACACATCCATGATATCGCCCTTATTCCAGGTCTGTTCGCCCTGATGCACCTGTCCGAACTGAATAACAACCTTCATGGTTATACTCCGGTCAGTTTGCAGATTGCATTCTCATCAATGATATCGATATATAACACTTCATACACGTTTCCGTATACAGGGCTGCTCTTTGGTGCCTTCGAATCCTGTCCAAGTTCAGTGGTCAGTTCCAGCGGGTTCAGGAGTCTGAAATACTCCATCGTTGGGTCGTATGGAACAACCATAGCGGTCCCTGGGGCCAGAATATCAGTTCTGAATATTGTACCCGGGCCGTTCTCCTTCCCATTGTTCAGAGATTCGAGAACTTCCGGCATCTCCTTTGCTCCACTGGTGGGGTTGCGGGAGATACGAAGCTCAGCCATCTGGGTCGGATTACATATGAGATGGTACGCAGATGCTTCTACGTTGTTGGATTCGAGTTTTGCGATCGCTGCATTGACAGCCTTATCTGCATTACCATATGTTCCGAAATCAAATGGATCGGCTACAGTCTGTGCTGCTGCCTGATACAGACCCTTTACCTCGTAGTTGGTCCCGTCCGGCTTCCATCCCTGAAGAATCATCTGGTTCTCAAGTCTGGTGATGGCCCTCCCTGCTGACCGTGCGGATGCGGCCTCAAGGTTGGTTCCCTGCCGGAGAAACGCTTCCATCTCCTGTCTTTCAATGATATACGGTTTGCTCAGTACCGGGAGGTCTACTTCACGACTGCGAACCTCAACACGGTCCCGCGCCTCTCCTTCCCGTGGGAAGTTGTAAGAGACGATTGCATCACCCATTTCGATGAGTTTCTGCACCCGTGCCCGGAATATTCCATCCCCGACACAATCCGGGTCCTGTGCGACAATCTGACGTCCGAGCATCTTGGGAGCAAGGGTCTCATAGAGTTTTGCATCCAGGTATTCCATTGCTCGGTCAAGTTCTGCCTGGGTATACTGTGAATCAGCCATTTTAGATTACACTCCTGACTTTGATGGTGGCAGTCGAACTGGTAGTTGTGACTGACTCCTCTGCATATCCGACAATCCGTTCGGTTCCTGCTGAACCGCTGATGATGGTCGTCCCGTTTGCGGCTGTGGAAGTGACATTGGTCGAACCTGAAACAATTTCAAGAGCACTCGCTTTCTTGACCCGACCGTCTGCATCTGCAACCAGAGCATCGTCCTTTGCGACATTCTGTGACGCGGACAGGGTTGCCAGAATAATGAATCCACCACCTTTCAGAACCGGTGGAACGTCACCGGCTGCATAGGCGGTGGTCATCGTTGCAGGTCGTTCTGACGGTGCAGCCTGTTCGTATCCGAGCCATCCGGCCGGGTTAGACCCTGCGGTTGCTACAATGATATCATGGTCTCCGGTCCCCTTCTTCACCAGACGGCCCGGGTACATGTTGGTGGCGGTCTCAATCTTACATGAAAGGTCAATTATTGGGACATTTCCACCCTGGACTATTGCGTTTGATACTGCCATTTACTTCAACCCCCCCTGTGGAAAAGGTCGCCATATCGTCTGACAGGTCTCTCTTCTCCGGTTTTGACGGCATATTTTACTCCAGTCTTTGCAGATGCTTTCATGGAGTTCTCCTTCCATTCGGCCACCTTGTCAAAGAGCGCCGGGTCTCTCTCAAAGAATGCAGTTTTCAGCCCTGCAATCTGTTCTTCAGAAGTCTTTTCCCCGATTGGGACGTGCTTCTCAAGAAATGCGGCGAACGCTGCCTCTTTCTGTGCGGTTTCCTGTTCCGCTAACTTTGCAGAGAGTTCCTCAAGTTTCGCGGTAGTTTTTTCGGCCTGTTCCTTCAGAGCAGTATATTCAGCATTGAGCTGTTCATACTGGGCCTGAAGTTTGGCCTTTTCCTCGTTCAGAACTCCTATTTGCTGGTTCAGAACAGCAACCTGGGAGTCTGGTTGTGATGTTTCACTCATTTTAGACGTTTCCTGTTTATGTTCTTTCATCGCTGCCTGAACCTCGCTGGAACCAGAGAATAATCCCTTAACCCGGTCAAAGAACCGGTTGAATAATGGTTCAAGGTCATCGGCTGTCTTTACTGCTGTTTTCACGGCAGGAGTGTTCGAGAATCCAAACTGGTTAGATGTCTTTGCTGCAACAGCACCCAAATCAGCGGGCATTGTCCATCCATCCTCTTCAAAGACTAATACGTGGGAAGCTTCGGTGATCTCAGTAATGACCCCTTCAGATTGTGAGAAAAATTCAGCCCCGGATATTCCAAACCGCCCTACATGATACAGGTCAAGGGCTTTCTTTCCCTTCACCCGGTCAATGTTCATTGTTGCAACGTGCCGGGGATGTCCTTCGATGACAACCCGGGAATCTGAAATATATCCGATAATCTCTCCACCGACTTCCTTCAGAGCTGCTTCAGGGTCGGCTTTGAACAGTTTCGGGTCCGGGTGAACCTGCCCGAATACGATAGGGGTTCCATTCCAGATGTCCACGGATTTTGAAAACACATCTGCCGGGTAATACCAGGTGCCGGTCTGACAACTGACCCACCGGTTCAACATGAGCAGAGTGCAGTTAGACAGCACCTCATACTCCGGTTCACCCGTTTCTGCCATATCTGGGTTATTATGTTAAACGGAATATTAGTAACTGTCTTACTAAATAACTATAAATTAATTAAGAACTAATTAATATTGTTGAACATGGACATGCAAATTTTTTCTGTCACGGGGTTTGAAATGAAACATAAAACCGTGGGTCCTGGTCCAAACTGTGGAAGAATATATCTCCCCCGTGAATGGGTGGGAAAGAGTGTAACCATTATTCTAAAAGAACTGCCTGACGATGGTGCGAAACATGGTTAAAACCTGTGATGTGAAAGGCTGCGAATATCACCGGAGACACGACGGTGTATGGCAGAACATTGACCGGGAGAATCCACATTGGGAATGCCTGACTGTATTCAGGTGTCATCATCCGAATGCAAGAGCATACCGAAAACCAGATTCAACCGGTGGCGTTCGAGTAGGAGACGAGTGAAACGATGACTGAAATCTACCAATACCGATACAGGGAAGGAAAGTTCGAGGATTGGTTCACCTATTCCATTGTTGATGATGTCGTTCTCATTCACCCGGCAGATGTTCTCGATTACATCCGGTATAAAGTCGCAATAATGGGTGATGTATTCAGTTATTCCGAATGCCTGGAATGTCTGAACGATATCATGAAAGAGATATCAGCATTCGGACCTCATCAAAAATAGGAACCATTTTGTTATCATCAACAAAATGGTTATTCGTTTTTCAACACTCTGATAACAGTTATCCGGCTTATTCCAAGTTTTTTCGCGATACTATTCTTGGAACAGGTTTCATACATTCTTCGGATAGTTGCTTTGGTTTGTGGGTCAAGTGGCTGTCCTTTCGGCATTAATCCTCCTGGTAATAACTGCTGCCGGGGTCATCTTCCGGCATGGGTGACGCGGCCATCTGTTCCGGTAATGGATAGCCAGGTAATATTGGGGTGAAACTTCTCCTGCAATTTGGATGCTCAGTCGTCCTGTGATACGACTCTTCTATAGTCCATATGGACCCGTTTATCTCTGCACAAACGGCACACCCGCATCCATCCCTGACCATGACATGAGTGACCTGTGACGCCTTGTACCGGTCCAATGAGTTTTCGTTCAATGTTCTGACAACCTCAGTTCGTGCAATACGTGAAGCCCCGGACTTATACTGCTGTCCCATATATTTCATGATATCATCAGCAACGGTATCAGACGGGTATATTCCATCCATCCCCCTGTATTCCCATCTCCCTAATGGTTTCCCTTCTCTCATGCCCCTGGTGATGATATCAGCGATAGCATCTGCATTCTCTTTTGGAGAATACTTTTCAAACCAGTCGACGAACTCTCCGTTAATAGTGGTCCCGCCCCGGTTCAGTTCATCCTGATACCTCTGTGCATAGGTAAGAGCGGGTTGTTTGGCTGCAATAGGGTTGATAGGTAATTTCAGTTCCCGCTGTGCATGGATAATGCCATAGAACGCAGACTGTGCAACGGTTTCTGATATCCGTTCTTTCATCCGGTCAACCAGTTCTGACAGAATACCTGATATTGCCAGTTCGGTTGCGATATCAAGATCACTCATGACCGGGCTTTCCTCATTGTGCTGATGATATCCCTGGTTGCCTCATCTATCATCTGATGCAGGTCTGTTTCCAGTTCCTCTGCCAGGTCATCAGCATCAGGAACGTCTTTCCTCAGTACAACATCAGGGAATGCTGTCTTTGCAGCCGTGGATACCTGGGTTGAACCGGTGGCAGGTTTCAAGAGACTCCACTCACTGACCATCTGCTTGAATGACTCTTCATCCAGTCCCTCAGCTCCTACACGTTCCCGGCACTCGTTCGGAGTCAAGAACCCGTGAACTGCTCCGAGTTCTGCTTCTTTCAGGTCAAGTTCCCGGGAACCGGCATTCATCCTGGGAATTCTCACTTCAGCACGGTATCCTGGTGCGTATGAATTATAGAGGAAAAACGGGTTGATGATATCACTGAGCTGCTGTTCTATCTCTGCCTGAATACCTCCGATAAATGCAGCCATGAGCTCAATTTTTCCTTTATCTGACCCGCCGAGTCTTGTGGAGTCATCGTCAAAGAAGCTGGCCGGGTTCAGTGTGTAAATGATATGCTGATACAGGGCTTCGATAATTTCCAGGTTAATGGTGTTCTCATATTTGTATTCGATAATCTCCATGTTTGACCGGAGAGAGAACGCGGTATCTTTGTCCCAGTTTTCGAGAATCATGTTTGCATAATCCTCATCTGATACGAAATCATTCGCTTCGCACGCGGGAGCCGGGTTTGTAATTTTGATGAACAGGATAGGTGCGGCACCACGCTTCATCACCTGCACGTTCGTTTCCCAGCCGTATATCAGCATATCAATAAACGGGATGATAGGTTCAATGAGCGGTGTTTCAACCAGACCATCCACAATAGGTGACTGACATATGATGATATCATCAGGGTTCAGGAGTTTGGCTTTGTTTGACCCCACGGTCTGCCAGCATTCGATAGTTTCTCCATCTGGTCCGAGGGTTATTCCAGGCAGGTATTCAGTATATTTTTCCCGGCCTGACGGTTGTTTTGCGAATGAATGAGGAGGGAGTCTGACCAATTCCTTCGGTGCAATTATCCCGAACTCGTTCTTTTCCCATATCGGGTTAAATATGGTCGGCCCGTAAAAAAATTTGTCGTATAACCGGAACTGCCCGGCAGTCAATAAAGAAAACTTCGGACTCTTGAGCAGGTTTGAGAGAATTAATTGGGTTTTCTCATCCACATCGTTATTCGGGTCATATACTGCCAGGGTCGGCTGTTTGGAAAAGACCATTGCAGAGAATTTTATGAACAGCCCTTTGCCGTAAGCAGTCCGCGAGAATTTGTATAGAGTATCCAACGTGATTGCGTTCTTCGCAAAATTCTTGATATTGCTGATGTATCTGGTTCCTGACCGGGACGGAACCGTGAGTGATGCCATACCGTAATATTCGATGTCTATATTTAAAACTGTCGTATATTGTTGAACGACTTTAAGTATTCTGTTAAATTTTAACCGGAATTGAATTGGTATCCTCGCATGAGAATACCACATGAACAAAAAATGTTTGAACTATTCGGAATTTCCGATAAGTTCAGTCATTCCCCGTCCAGCACAATAGCAACAACGGGCTTCCCGATACTTGTTTTCGGTAGATAGATACCACCTGCCGTTCCCTGTCTACTTCCGGTCTTGTCATCACAGACCTGGAATGAGTCTGCCTGGAACGTTTTGGTATATCTGTTGCCATTACTGGATTCAACTGTTATTGTTATCATTTATTCCTCTCCATCATATTTCCTATGTTTATTCAGTTTGCCACCCACGGTGAACGAACGACTACAAGCATGCAGGACCGTCTACATACTGGCGTCCACAGGCATGACAGATGAATGTCTGCCGGAAGAACCCACCGGTATATTTCTGTAATGACCCGAAAACAGTTGGTTCTCCGCAAAATATACACGGGGTTCCAACATGGGATTTTCTTGGGACCATTATTCAAACCGTTTATCAATTTCTCCAATTAACCGGAGGATTTTGTTTTCGTCAAATCTGTTTAATCCCGGTACATCGTCTCTGATGGATTCGCGGGCTTTCTGCATTGATTGGATATATATCCGTATGAATTCCCGTGCATCTTCAAACGATTCAACATTACAAATTACCTGAATTATTTCTTCTGCAATATCGGACTCTGTTTTGACCATCTCAACCACCTGAAAAATTAGAGAATATCCTTTTTCACTACCTTGTAGAAGGGAACTGATTCAAGGTATCCATCCGGTTTGATAATGGTGATTGACTCTTCATTTACTGCAACATCAACGATTTCATCTTCATCGTTGTTGTATTTGAGGTGTTCAATCAGGCTATCAATCTCCCAGTTTTCTGCACCGTCTGAAATTAACACTTCACCAGGATTATTCAGGAGGTCTTTCAGGGTTTCAACCGCTTCTTGCCACGTCATTTCTGCCATGTTTCTCATCTCTCCTTTGCAGGTGTTACATACTATAGTTTATTTTATAAGTATATAATACTTATTATCTGTATGTTGAACGTATAAAATAAGTAGTTTGAAAGTATCAGAACCCGGCAGGACCCGGGCGTCTGCTACGGCTTGACCTGATACCACGGGGAACATGAGCCATACCTGGTGACGGTCTGGATATCTCGGACCGGTTCATACCAGCATATTCTTGTAATAAATAGCGTAAACTATCCATCGCGTGGTCATTGACCTTTTTCGGCTTATCCTCTCCCCGTTTCTGTGCGTTCTCATCCCAG
>Ga0209720_1001987_pt1 | contig 16007 bp, 20 predicted proteins | sample AD_JPNMR3_MetaG_FD_184426 | JGI IMG/M metagenome (GOLD analysis project Ga0209720, IMG submission 184426) | Active sludge microbial communities of municipal wastewater-treating anaerobic digesters from Japan - AD_JPNMR3_MetaG (SPAdes) (version 2) | ecosystem: Engineered > Bioreactor > Anaerobic...
ACAAGCTGCACTTCTTCAGACTTCAATGTTGCCATTGGAGTGTACAGTGCGTCGAATATAGCATATGCCTCGTACCTGACGTAATCATGCTCTTCAACTGGATAAACATAATAATGCCTCAGGATATTCGTTGGTAGCAAAATCTGTATTACAAAATGTGGCATGAATGCACCAAGACCTCGAAAGTGCTCACCAGATCCACCTGAAACATGTGTCATTTCGATTTGAGTAATTGTAGAATCAGGATTGCGTTCGGATATCTTGGAAATAACGTCGTACATATCCCATTCAAATATATTACGTGACTGGTTCCATCGATCTTTGTCAACTGTGTAAAAATTCTTACCACCATCTATGGATATCACAAATTTGATCTCGTTGCGGGTATATGTGCCATAAAAAGGATCTTTCTGGGATGTCCGCACTGTGTATCCTGCGAGAACCATGTAGTAACTCCCATCAATAGTCGGGTAATTCGTGGATATGGGAAAGTTCTTTGACCGGATTACATCCCACACTGTATCGTTCGGACCGACGACCATGTCGGCGTCAATAGTGCTGGCGCGTTCCCATGTCCGCCCCGCATTATCAGATCTCCATATGTACTTCCCATCCAGCGCAACGAGAATTTCATTTGTTAACTCCCTGACGGTGTGACAATTTGGTGCGCTGGATGATACTTTCGACCACGTCGTACCAGAATTGTCTGATTTCCACCACCCTCCTGATGACGATACAAGGACAGATCCATAATCAATGCGCAGAACGGATTTCAGGACTTCATCTGTTGTCAGAACTCTCTGCCAGCTACGACCATTGTCTCTTGACTGGAATATCGAATACGTATCGCTGGTGTTTTTCGCGATGCACACATGATACTGACCGTACACCCAAGCTGCATCTATAATACGGTCGACGTTTTCAAGAGGCTCGGTTTCCCACCAGTTCACCGTATCATACGTGCCAACAAAGCCAGGATAGTTATCAAGCTTCACCAGTGTTACTGGTATCATCTATACTATGCCCCCACGACACTGAGTGACATTGCATACTCTGCATTCCAGGCCAGCCCAACCGAGTAGATATCCATTGCGTATCTTGATAAACGTCCTTTTTTGTTGAGGATGTCCATATTAATCAGGCTTGATCTGGATTTTGATATCAGGACGTTGCAGTACGTACTCTTTAGTATATTCCTTCTCTTCAGCAGAACGTCAACAGGAATCGGTCTTCCTCTACGCGCCGCTGTTATCAGCTTCATCAAGAAGTTTATATCTCCATAACCAAGCGCGATCAGGTCAGCATCAAACGTCTTCGACCTGGAAAGCATCATTGTCAGAAGATTCATATTATAATTCCTGGAAAGCCTCTTGATGAACATTGCATCCATTAGATATGTGCGCCGCACCCACTTCCTCATATAAGCGCCCATTAGATATGGCAGCTCAGACATACCATGTAAAATTATGTCCACGGGTAGATCAACAATCGGGGTGTAGAGTTCCCATGTGACCCCTTCGGCGATCATGTCGTCGAGAACTCTGGTGAGGAGGCCGCGCAGATTCAATGCGATGCGCATCGATTCGTCGTCTGTAAAGCGGACATGCACCACGCCCGGATACTTCGTGACTATAGTACAGCACGGGACGACCTCCAGCTGACGATCATCTTTATATCTGCTCATTGAGATTATTTGATCAATGATGGATTCGCACGTCTGCTTCACGCCGCTACTGAGTATCGCCTTCGTCCGTGTTAACAGTCTCAATCTGTATGAAGTGTCATCCTCATAGACGGTTCTGGGAAGATTATATATTTTACCAATTATATCAAGGCTCAAGCCTTCTGCTTTCATCAGATTAGCATCGTCTGTTGCATTTAATATCCGGCGATACGATTCATCTAAAATGATTGCCCATGACCAGTATAAAGTATTTATAACAGAATCGGTTGGGTGTCTGAACAGCACTGATGGTATTGCGACCAGGGACATCTGGTATTCTTTTGTCTCTGAAGCTCTCAAAAATGCTTTGAACGGTATGGGTAGGTTTACAGGCCTTGAGATTGCCAGATAAGCATCGTAATCGAGATACATATGCTTGATAAAGAATGTGCCCATCGCCCATGTATTTGGCCCGCCCAACGTGCTGCCATCAATTGTATACGTCTTGGACTGGACCGTATACGACAGACCTAGACCAGGATCTGCCCCGACCGCAGTGACACCGATTATCATGGTAATCTGAATTCAGCTGATGATTATCTTCCCGTCACACGTAACGACGATCTTTTTCTTATCAGATCGTATAAAATAATCACAATTGTGCAGGACTACAGACTTGCGTGAGAGGTGCCGCACCCGGTCCAGGCCCACTGGGATATCACATTCCAGGCACTGGACCTGCCCCAGCTTGGTGATGTGGAAATTCGTTTTGTACTCCTGGCACCTCGGGCACCACCACTCATCCTTCGCATGGCACTGTGGACACTCTGCAAATTTTGAGCTGTCGGTGTGCAGGAACTTCCATCCACAGACCTCACATTCAAAATAATCGTAGTAAGTTATGATGTTATCGCGACCCGCTTCGACCTTCTCCCCAGGCTCCACCGCAAACTCGACCGGCGGATTGGTGGTTGCGATCGCTGGCACCCCATTTTGTATTACTTTTTCTACGAGGTCTGCCGTAAACGGCACAAGAAGTACCTTGCTCAGCGGTACGTCGTCTGCATTCCAATAGTTTTCAGCGCCTGTTTCATAATCGAACTGCGGGATCATGGTCTTTCCATCCTGGAGGACCTTGACCCAGTAATATTCTAATACCGGCTGCGACATTGGAATCAGTAATAAAAATTGCGTAAAAAAGAGTATGGCCGCGACGAGAAAATCATATCTCGTCGTAGCGGAATGTGAGAGTCTCGTTGGGCTTATCACCCTGAGTGGCGTCAGGCATCAGCTTAACCTGTGTTACCACATGCTTCGAATGTGTGTTTGTCGTATACTCCGTGCTATCGACAAGCAACGGGTTCGCGCTTGTGTAGTTGTCCGCATTCGCAGGCGCTGCATAATTCGCAGAGCCCTGCCGATAATACGGATGTCCATTCGTGGCGTCATCCATCCAGTAGCCAGTCTCGCCCTGGATACCCTGTGCCTGGGCATAGCTTGCATCCGGACAACCATTATCTCCGGAGGCCTTCCTGGCGACAAACAGACCGCCGCCAGTCCCCGGTGTCCAGCTTGTGCTGATATTCCCGGATGTGTACCATCTGATGTTGGAAATCTTGGTGCCGATGCCGGTCCATGCAAGCCTGTGGCTCTTCCAGTATGAATAATTCGCACCGCTGGCCGGAACCACGCATGGGTCATTGCTGCCTGGAGCATACGAGTCTCTTGTGCAATATCTTCCGGAAGTTATAACAGTCCAGGTCGGCCCAGAACCGTTACCTTCCTCGATATTAACTGTCGCAACCATTTAAGGATCACCCGATATGTGTTATTTTAATACATCAACTGTTATGAAATTGGATGTAAGAGAGCGTGCGTACCCGCTCAATTTATATTAATGCGTAAAATAATTTCCGCTAATGTGAAAATTTCTTGCTTATGATGTAGCTTACCTCGGATGCCATCTGATCGAGTATGCGGTCTATATTTTCGTCGTATGCGGATCGCATGAAGCTTCTTGATGGTATCGTATCTGTTCCGTATTCGTTCGCGAGGGCATAGATCGCGACCCCCGGATCGAATATCCCGACCGCAACCTCGATGTCATCCGCTCCTGATTTTATCAGTTGCATATCAACTGAATTGATCATGTTACCGGTATCGACAAGGGTTTTGGATGAGCCCTTCTGTTTTATCGTGCTCGGCTTGTTCGGCGGAGGGATGTTGCTGTTGATTTTTTTGACGATTTCATTGCGCAGATCCATTGCAGCATTCAAAATAATTTCAGCAAGTTCATCATCCATAAAATCACACTAAGTGTTACGGAATGTATCTCCAGCTCTCCGGATACACATACAAAGTCAGGACGACATCCTGGAATGGCGAATAGTATCCCGATGGTGTGCTGTCCACATCGACGGTTACCGCGGAGCCAGCCGTTATCGCAGTTGTCGGACTGTCGCAAACGTTGTTTAGGCTTGATGTGGAGCCGGCCGATATTGATGGCTTTGTGGTGATTATCGATGTTCCATCATCGTTCACGTCGAAGACAATTGAGCCGGTACCGCTACCTGTGACAGCGGCGCGCACATCTATCATAATTTTATAGAGATTGCATGGCGCGAAGTAGACGTCGCTAACATCGGTTCCATTGTAGACCCACCCCGTAATTGGTAGATTGATCTGCATCGGTGGCACCAGGCTGAATCGCATACTGGTAAAGCTGGTGCCGAGTGCGTCTCCCGCTATCGTTATTGTGACTGCGTTAGATGAGTAAGTCGCGCTGGTGACGATTGCGGTCTTGTATGTGGAGCTCTCATACCAGTGGAGGAGTGTCCCCCGCCCAAATGCGACGTCGTATTTGTTAGCGTTACCGGTATCGGTTATCGAGAACTGTGTATTGCTGATCCGCGTGGGGGTGCCCGGTATGGTGGCCCAGAGCGGTGGCGTGGACCATGAACCGTCTCCGCGTAGCAACTTGTATTTGTCATTTGGATGCTTCGGGCATAAACCGTGTGCCGTAGACGACACGTTGAGGGTCGTGGTATCGTCAGGGGCAGATAGCGCATCGAGCTTTGGCAGCCCCCAGTATGGATCGTCTGCACCCTGCATCAGCACCTGGCCTGTGGTGCCCTTTGCGAGTTTCGTCCACATGTTCACGCCACGGTACGGGATATCGCCGCGCGCCGTCAACACACCCAGTGGAACATCCTTCGAATACATCGCGATATCGTCGATGTATGAATTGGTAATACTGGTGGCTCCCGGTGGAACATAAATCCTCGCCAGGATGACACCCGCCGGAATTGACGAGGGTGGGGCCGGCTGGTGCATTTTCTTGTACACGGTCTCCCCTGTGGGGAGGATTTCAGCCGCTGTGCCCTTCGCAACCTGTATACTGCCAGAAGCGTTGACATACACAACATCGAAGCGCGGGTATGTCGAGTCCGCTGCATCAATCGTGATATTTCCGCCTGCTACACTCACATAGTTTCCGCCATACAGCACTGCGCCGGAATCGATTGTAACACCCATTGCGGCGGGGCTTTGCTCATGCACATCACAGCCGGTCACGACACCATAGCCCTCATTGCACCTGATAATCGATGCCAGGTGTGCCGTTGTAAATATTTCACCCTTTGCAATATTTATGGAACTTACAGTAGCCATGTCGCATCATCCCTCATACGGGATCAAATTTTGTTATGCTGAGTTTCACACTACCAACCCATTTCCCGGGCGGGCTGTCAGTCCGCACCTCGGACGATATTGAGTTTATAAATATTCTTTCCGCCCCAATATATTGCGCATCCTGAAAAATCTGTTCCAGTCGGCCAATAATCGATCTGCAGTACGCGTCGTTCTGGCCATATCCACTCACAACCATCACGTGAGCATTGATTTCGGATCTGATGTGTCCACGGATCTGAGATTTGAAATACGATTCCTGTAACCTGCCTGTCTCTGTGCATCCCACAACCGATTTGTGCGGGCCATCGAGGGGCGCGTCGATCCGCGGGAGCTCCGCGAGGACCCTGCGGTCCACCATATCCATCAGGACCCGGTCCTCCATCATCAGTCTGGTGAGGAACGTCACGGTATCCATTTCAGTCCTCCTTGCGTGCCGCCCGGAACGCCCACTCCACCGGCCGTGACGTCGGCGGCATGCGGACCACATCGAAATCTGATATGGGCACGAAAATTTTACCCTCGTAGCCAGGCGTCACTGTAAACATCATATCTCGTGATACTGGAGCACGATAAGTAACACGAACGTAGTGGCTGGGTTCGGCGCTGATCCCGGTCTCACTGTGTCGGATGCCCGCGCTGATACCATCATTTGTCGAAAATATGCATCCGTAAGGGCCGTATTTGATCTGCCGCATAACCGGTTGATATGCATCATCCACCGCGCTCAGTGTTACGGACGCGCCCTCATCGTAGCTCTTGCTTATCAGCGAAGTGATATCGGTGAACGTCGAATCAGAATAAACAAATTCACCAGGTGGGATTACGATCTGCTCCGTGACGTGGTCGTCTCCACACACGCCGGTGGCTATGATAGCGACCAGGTCATCCGTGTGGTTTGTGCTCGCCGCTATGCGGAATTGCTGGTTGCCCGTGACGTGGAGGGGTGTCATGGCCCCAGAGACAACCCCAGCATAAATAGTATTATCATTTCTGTAGATAACCATCTTATGTGTGTAACGGATTCTGGGTGGCATCAGTATTCACTATTTCAGAGAGCGTAAATCAGATATCAGTAGTCAGAGGTCTGCGACGAGTCGAAACCGCTCTCAGAATAGTCGAATGCAGGGATCTGGGTTAGCTTGTACCTCCGCGGATAATTTGTATGGTCCTTCGTGCGCAGGAGTGCACGCGGTCCTGCGAATGGTAGTGATCCACGCATTGTCGACTGTTCGACCTGATCGAGGAGCTTGTTCAGTGCGGCCCGTGGGCCCGTATCGTCGCCACGCGAAAACGATATGCCAGAGCCCATGCTCTCGCTCTTGAAGCTCCAGTCGGGGTTTCCCATTTCGTAATGGTCCGCGACGATATGGCAGTATGCGAGCCGCCTCTGCACATCGGTGAGCGCGATCCCCCTCGCCACGAGGATAGCCTCCAGCTCGTCCTCCGCGATTTCCAGGTACTTCAGAAAGTTTTCGTATGGGATGTCCGCATCCGAGTTCAAGTCTCCCTCATGCTCATCACGGGTCTGCACCGCGATTTCTCGATAATACATCGCAAATAGATCTATAATGTTGTCGATCTCGGTCTCATCCATTACTATCACCTACGGGCTCGCGTATGTGTATCCCCGTGACCCGTAGCGCACAACCAGGCTACCATTACCGCTCGCGGACGTAACATTTGGTGTGTACTCGACCTTATGCGGATTCACAAAATTTACGCCGGCCTTGTACCTCCACATGTACACAACGCCCGGATCGAGATAGAAACCAACATTTCCGTATGTATCCGTAACACCAGATGCCACTAGATTCATACCGGTCGAGTCTGTAGAGACCACCACCCTAGCATTGCTTATGGGTAGCCCGTTGTCAGACAGTGTTAAATTGTATGTACAATATGCTGTTCCAATTCCGAGGTGCGTCGGCACTTCGCTGATTCTCTTGTCAAGAATGTAGCCATATGTGCCGAGTGATGTGTGGTTGTCCTTCTGCTCTTCCCATACTGCATACGCTATCATCTCTGGCGTGGCCGCGTAGCCATTTATATCGACAGTGCCATATGCTGTTGTCGATCCATTGCTCATGACCCACAGGTATGTCTCGAAATCGTCAACGGGCTCCACATCCAGCACGTAATAGAAAAATCCCGTCGACCCGATTTCCGTGCACGATCCGCCGGACACGACAAGCGTCGCCCCGTTCGTCCCCAGCTTATAAATGTTGATGGTTACCGTATTGCCGGTATCAAATTTTGCTACGAGTCTGGGCTTTTCAGATGCTAAATATCTCATAAATGACACTCACATGTACCAGATGCGTAAATGCCATGTGCAAAACATTTTTATACCTGGATGACATCAACCATGGTCGGTGATTTGTATGCAGCACAACTGTAATCTGCCCGAGACCAGCGGAATCCTGATGGACGTGCTAGCACGGAGCACAACGCCGCTGAGTGTGAAGGAAATTGTGTTCGAGATTTTTGGGAAGTCGATGCCGAACAGCACCCAGAGGCGTATTAACAGAGATCTGCAGAGGCTGTGCACGAAGGGCGTGGTTGGCAAAGACAGCAGCCATCGGCCGTATCGATATTATATGATAAAGAAGGGGGAGCAAATTGACCTGGCACCATGCCGCGCGTGTGGTAACGTGAGAAATGTAGCTGACCTGAACAGCGAGGGTCTCTGTCCGGCATGCAGCGAGATGGTGGAGCAAACAGCCCCTTCACATGAAGTATGCGTATCGGATAATAAACGTGTTAACACATTTTTCGGGGTTCATGAGCCGATTAATACGGTGGAGAACGACGCGTGGTCCCCTGGAATAAGAAAGCATGTGAAATTTTTGAGGGAGTTGCTCGGCAAGCCAGTGCGCGTCACGACCGCGAAGCAGTACCTCCACGGTGTTGTCGTTGATGTCACCGCCGATGGATATGTTGTGTTGCAGAGCGCGTATGGCCCTGTCATCGTGAACAGCGCCCGCGTTGCAGCTATAGAACACTTCGTGAACTACCGGGCGGCCAGGGATGACGCGTATGAACACGTATGAAGATCTCTTGAAGGAGTATGAAGAAATAGCCCTGGAGCTCGCGCAGCTTCTGGCCAGCAAGCAGGCAGCATACGGCGATTCCTTTGGCCGGTCCGGCGAGATCCTGCGCGTGCTGTTTCCCGATGGTATTCGCCCTGAGTCGTATGATATTGTGTTACCGCTGACCCGTATCATCGATAAAATTTTCAGACTGTCCACCGGGCATCAGGAGGATTCATGGGAGGACATCGCGGGATATGCGATGCTGGCAGTAGCAAAAAATAGAAAAAGAGCGTCGGGTTCCCCCTCACAGGACCCGTGAAGTGTTCAGCGACCTGTGGACACGCCCGTCTACATCGATTGTATAATTATACATTGATGTGTTTGCGGGCAGTATGTAGATGCCCTCGAGGCCCAGTTCATCGCTGATATCGCGATTGATGGCGTCACAAAATCCGAGCCAGTCCTCTGGGATGGGTTCGGTCTGCGAAATGTTGAGGTAGCCATCGATTATGAAGCTGCCGACTGCGTCGGTTTCCGCCTCGGTCATTGGTCTGCCGCTCCGGCCATTGTAAATGCGGCCCTGGAACGACGCATTACCGCGCGTGCTGTCGAGTACGAATCTGCTATCCAGCGACTCCGTGGCCCCGGCGAACGTGAGTGTTACTTCAGAGGACCCTGTAAAATCTCCGGAGAAGTACACGCGATACTGATGCTTGTATCCAGCACCGGACGACTTCACAATATATCTGTTATAGTGGCCGCCGCTACTGCTGGTGCCCTCCGCGGAAAAATCGCTCTTCATTGATGCTGACTGCCCGGGGCCCCAGACTCTCTCAATTTTATACTGGAGATAGCGCGCATCCTTTGCGCCTGCGTCATCCGACGCGCTCGCAGACATGTGCTGGCTGTGGATGGTGCCGTTGCCAGAGATCGACTCTTCGAGCACGTTTGAGAGGACGTTGCTGATAGCGAAGACAACAATCGCAATAATCAGCAGCTGTAACAGATAGCTTTTAAGACTATTATTCATTAACTTTCACCGCGATTATATCCTGCGGTCCCTCGTGTTTTTATACAATTCCTCATATGCTTCTATGAGCTCGAGCAGGCCATCATCGTCTCGGTACTTCTTCCTGAAATATTGCAAAATGTCACATATGAGCTCAAGCAGCGCGTCGTAGTACTGGCATTTTTCGAGAAAGTTCTTGCGCGCGCAATCCCATATGACATAATAATATGCAGCACCCAGAATGACAACCATCGAGACGATAAATACGTCAGCTGTCACTGACATTTTCAATTTCGTTGTGATGTTCAGAGTCCACGCATATTGTCATGCTCTGGTTACCGCACACGTCACCTGGAGCACACGTAACAAATTTTATTACGATGTCATCGATGGCAGCAGATGTTGTCAGGTCCTCTGGAGCAACTTTGACAACGCTTACTGTGCTACTCATCATGCATAAAAGTAGCACAGAGTATATCAGCAGAATTCGATGCATTTCGTATCACCACGTGTGAGAAAATGCTCACTCTGTGCTATCCCTGCTGTGCGTCCCTCGTGGTCTTCGAGCCGAGGTAGAACGCGATCACCATGCCCGCGAAGCCGAGCCACTGGCTGCCGTATTCCTTCGGGACATCCGGATTGAACGATGCTATGGCGGCTATCGCCAGTACCACGAGGCTGATCGCTATACGCTTCACACTATCAATTACTTTAATGATGTCTTCAGCGTTCATACTTATGCACTCTTCTGTAACACGCAAAACACGCTTACCTTGCCTGCTGATCTGGATGTCGTCGCCGCGCAGTCGAGCCACAGATGAGTTGTGGCGGCCATGTCAACTGATGCTGTCCCGTCTGGGATCACCGCGCGCATCATGCCGACGGTATCAGTAGTTGCTACTACCATATCTCCCGCGATTGCGGAACCACCGCCGGTGGCCGTCCCGAGCTTTATGGTGGCGCCCGTATCACCGTCGGCCAGCGCTTCTGTGACCGTCCAGTACCCACCAATCAGCGTGGCCTTCGCACCGATTGCACCGAGATCCACCGAGACTGCGTCATTCATGCCAAAATCTATCTCGCCAGTAACAACAAATATGGCGCTCTTGTCGTCGTCCTTGAGCTGATCGAGGCCGATGCTCCCGGCCTTGACGCCGAGCTTGCCGCCAGAAGCAGAGACTGTCAAACCATCAGCTATTGATGTCGCGATCGACCCCGGGACATCCGCGGCCAGCTTTGCCGCCGTGATCGACCCACCTGCAACTTTTCCAAACTTATTTGTAGCACCCATTTTAATATCCCCGATAAAATATTATCAGATTAGGTGCCACGTAAACTGCAAAAAATAGTGATGAATTGAGGAGGCGTATCGCCCTACCCTGATGGCTTGACAATCAAGTAACAGTGTAAAAAAATAGTGCAGAGTTGTGCCGTGCTGATACGGCACTTGAAACGTAATACAAATAAACAGGAGTCGCGGACCCCCACCAGGAGGGCACGCGATACCTCTGCCACAGTAAAAAATATTACGTTATGTTGATCTCAACGAAGGCCTCGTTGATGTGGATCTCACATGGGTTGACCCACTCTGTGATTTCTATCCAGAAGTTGCCGCCAGGCTGCTTCGGATAGTCGTCCTTGATATCGATTTCCTCGGATACAACGAATTCCGCGGCCTGCGGGTCGTATGGGATCACGTATGCGTATCCGGAGGGGACATACTGGCTCTCGATCAGCCATGTGTCCGGAGAATCGTTCTCGGACTTGCCAAACAGGCCTGCGACGTCCTTCCAGAACGGCCTCCTCTCGGAATCCATCGCGTTCAGATATGCCCTGGCCTGCCTGTTCACGAGCAGATATGCGGGCTTGAACATCGGATCCATGAGGGAGCACGCAAGATTTATGTCCTCGTATATGTCGCGTGTGTTGTCCTTGCCATCCCATGCGCCATTGTTATTGTATGTGCCGCCGGATGCTGCTACCTTGCCGTTCTCGTTCTTGCGGGCTGCACCGACGATGCCGATGAGATCGAGACCATCGCCGTTGATCGCGGTGTAGTCCTCTGTCTTGTGGATGTTCCTGATCGCGATATCGACATCCTTCGTCTTCATCGCAGCACCATCGGGCTTTGCCAGATCGCGCTCGTTTATGACGAAGGCTTCAGCAATCTGATAAATTTCGTGCTTCGCAGTCCTGACGCGTGTGGAGAACGGCTCGGGGATGGATCCCTTCGCTATGAACTGCGCGCGCCTGTCAGGCGAGTTGTAATAAGTAACACTATCGAAGTCAATATTCTTACCAACGTCGCGGTTGGGCAGATAGTTCCTCGCAAATAATGTGTTCTTGTACTGCCGCTCATATTCGTTAATCTCGCGGATCCAGGCTGTGACGAACTCCTGCGGAATGAAAGAAGCGTAATGCATTTCTGGCATTTTTTATCACCTTCTAAATAACCAGCTGAACCGGAATCTGGACCAGCTTGTAGACCTTGATACCTGTCGCGTGACTTGCGAGCGGCGTCTTTGCGACCGTGAACGTTGTCGTGGATGCGGCCGGATCGTCAACCATGTTGACCTCGGCGGCCTCTTCTGAATCTATAACAACGTAGTCGCCCTCGGCGAGATCCAGTCTGGCAAGCTCGGAGCATGTGAGAGTCTTTCCAGAAATTGTGGACACGTCCTGATCGTAATCAGCATTTCCCGCGTCATTCTTTCCAACATACTTTGCAACCGAGTTCAGCGTCTTTGTATCGTCGCTCTCGGGGGCAAGCACACCGAGGCCCTCAGCACCAGTACCGAGCGTGGCAGGGAACTTCAGGTATCCACCACTCTTGACAACCTCACCACCGAGCAGCCATGCGTTCACTATACCACTGGTGATTATCGGAACGACATCGCCCTCGGAGTAGAACCCCTCGACATCCCTCTGAACAACATCATCGACTGCAACTCCAATGAATCCCTGCACATTGGTGCCAGTCGGTACCATCTTAATTGTACCGTCAGCAGCTCTCTTAACAAATGCACCAAACGCAACTTCCTGACCAGCAGCAACGACACCGGTGAGGATATCACGCGAGCCGCCAGTCTTAACACTATTGAGTATCATCTATTATTCTCCCTTCAATAATTAAAATGTGATCAAACTACTGCACCACGTAAAAATCAACAGGTTATCCTGGACCTCAGCGTCTTCCTAAGCTCCTCCTTCGCAGCAGCCAGCTCATCATTATAGCTACTATTCTGTGAGACAGGTGTACCGAACGGGGCCTGTCCAGCAACATTCGCCTTCAGTATGCCTGGATTCTCCCTGAAGTACTGCCATCCCTTCTCCCTGAACCCAGCATAGTGAGCCTCGGCATCCTTTCTCGCAGCCGCATTGAGCTGCATCTTGAATGCCGCAAAGTCATCCTCTGCCGCTGCATTGTTCTTGATATTAACTGACTCTGTTAGCAGAGCCTTGAGCTCTTCCATCTCGCTCGTAAGCGCGTTGAGCTTCTGTACAAACTCATCAGGAATATTAACATCGACAGTTATCGATGCATTCTCCTTGAAGTCCTCGTCCTCAGACTCGAAGTCTTCATCATCAACCATTGGACACTTTCCGTCTACGAGCTCATCCTTGAGGCACTCGTTACCATCCTCGTCGGTAACAAACTCCTCGTCCTCGATCTCAGTCTCATCAATCTTCTTCTCATTCTTCTTTACCATAACATCACCATTATACTTCTCATTTAAATTAAATCCGCATCCTTTATCAACGCTGCACGCCCCCTCAGGGACCTCAGCAAAATGATAAAAGTGATATCCCTCTGTCTCAACAGCATTGTATTTCTCGCCGTTGAACTCTCCATCCTTCATCACGGTCTTGCACGTGTACGCTATCGAACCATCGTACGGCATGCCCGATCTGATCCTCTCCAGCTCCTCCGGTGTTATCTTGCTCTTGAAATATCTTGCAACAGCGATGACATCTCTCTTGTCGTCCCGCGGCCTCACGTTCAGCAGCTTTCCAATACGATTGTGCTTGTAGGTGACGATTTCTGTGGGTAGCGTGTGCCCCCTCAGAATTGGCTGCCCCTCGAGCCAGTGTGCATCTCTCTTAATAACTTCATACGGTTTGAATGTCGGAATGCCATCGGTACCCGTGAACACGCCCTCGCGCATCGGGATGACAGGGATTTCGATGAACTCGTCGGTCTCCCTGAGCACCTTGCTGCCGCTTCTTCTAACTGTGTTATGCTTTACGTTTCCGTCCAGCACCCGCATGCCGCCGGGACTGTTCGGATCGCTGACAATCCCCTCATCGAACTTCACGCAATCGTTAAGAACGTTTCCACTCCTGACGTATTCGTGCGCCATGTAGTGTGCTGCGCTCTCATCAACTGCGTTTAACTTTAATTCACCATCATTTATATCAACGTAGAAATCGTCACCGGACTTGAAAACGGATGCGGTGCGCATATCGTTCCTGTACGTCTTGATGGTCTTGCCAGCCGCCATATGCCGCTGCATGAACTCGAGCTGCTCCGGCGTCAGCGGGATTCCCAGCTTCTTCTTCAGGTATACGACCTTGCGCTGAATAGCACGATTTGCTACACCTGTCTTCTTTCCTGATGCGAGATCCCAGGCATGGTCGATGCCAGCCGGATCATAATCGGGCTCGCCAAATGGCGACACCTTGCCGACCGGATACCGGTAGCTCTTCGGGTCCTGACCATCGCCGCCATCGATATCGAGGAACCACTTCATGAGAAACTTCTTGCGGATCGTACCATCGCTATCGCGCGCCCAGTCGATGAGCCCCTCCTTCGCGCTCTCCTCGTCCCAGGCGGGTCCATCCGGTGAGATGTCCTCGTCGAGCTTCTGAATCCAGCTGATCTCCTCAAAGCTGAAAGCTGCATTATGCTTCTTCTTGCCCATCTTGAGAAGGGCCTTCATACCGGGTGTGAGTCGCTCCGACCCGAAATGTTTTTTATAAAGTTTTGCGGCCTTCTGCGCTGCTTCGATGTCGACCTTGCCAGACCTCCCGCCCATTGCGGCTTTGAATGTGGAGAGAAGGCCCTTCTGGTCATAATATGGCTTGCCCTTGCGGACCTGCGCCACGGGATATTTATAATCGCTCTGCTTTGTACCATCGCCTTCTACCTTCAAGAAGTACTTCTTGAGTTTCTTTTGATCGAGCTCGCCTGTCTCAGGATCCTTTCCCCACTTGAACAGAGTCTTTTTCGCAACAGACCCGTTCCAGCGGTTGGTTTCGAGAGCTTCCTTGGATACCTTCTTACCCCGCCTGGGGTATGATAACGGTGTATAGGATCCGCGAATGTCTCCCGAGGAAATTCCAAGGCCCTCCGACGAGCAGAACTGTCCACCACCCGGGCCCGGTGGGTTATGACAGTAATTCATGTCCTGCTTCTGTACAAACTTTTTCATACCGTTCGTAAGCTCATCCTCCCCAAATATCTTTTTAAATATACTAACAACCTTTTTTACAACTGTTGGACTCGTCCCCCAACCATGAGCGCCACGCGCGGCCGTGAAAGCCGCTATGAGCCCATCCCTGTCGTATTCGGGCTCGCCATCGACGACTCTCGCAAGCGGAAACGAATAGTCCCCGCGCTTCTTTCCGCTACCAGTAACTTTCCCAAAATATGGTTTAAGTTTGTCTGGCTGGAGCTCACCAGTCTCGGGGTCTGTCGCCCACTCAAAAAGCTCTGCCTTAGCAGCGTCACCATCCCATGTGCCGTCTGTCTTCAGCGGCTCGTTATACTCCTCCTCAAAACTGATAAACTCGATATCGTTGTCCTCGAGCCATCTCAGGGCTTCGTCCGGCGTGAATACATCCGGATCGAACCGATATGCATAATCGATAACAGTCTCCTGATCATCGACCGGCCTGGCGACCGTCTTGAGGACACCATCATCCACCTTCTCTGACACAAACCGTATCAGACCGTGTGGGTCGCGCAGCTTCGCGACATGGTACGGAAACATGATAATCACCAAATTATATAAATAAATTCTTCAATATGTGATAATCCGTAAAAAAGTATGCCCACACTTTATGCTGGCATATTATAAAACAAAGTCGTGATTATGAAACGTGTGGTAAAATACATATCGGAAAACTGAGTAGAAGGTAAAGGGCCAGGGCGGGCAACCTAGGGGTAGGTTGCAAGGAAGGGAGGCAAGGAAAAAACTCGCCCGCCCTGACAATCATATATGCGCTATTCAAGTATATAAATATATCTGACACAGATAATGCGAACAAAATAGCTACAGATATCGATTCTGGGTCAGGCCCGGACGCTCTCAAGGTGCTCGAGCCTGCGCTCCAGCTGCGCGAGCTTGAGCTGGAGGAGCTTGTTGTCTGCCTGAAGGCGCGCAATCATCGCCATCAGGTTTTTCAGATCGCCACCGGTGAGGAGATACACGCGATTTTCGCGCCCTCCGCCCGGTGGGGGCGGTGTTGAATACCCTGTTGCATTTCGAGGCATACTACGTAATATCGTACAGGATATATAAAAACATTTCTTCGTCAAGCCACTTCATAAAAATGTTGACCGAGTGATGAGCTCAAAAACTGTCCGGTCGGACGGTGGACAGTTTCCTGG
>Ga0209720_1001991_pt1 | contig 15979 bp, 13 predicted proteins | sample AD_JPNMR3_MetaG_FD_184426 | JGI IMG/M metagenome (GOLD analysis project Ga0209720, IMG submission 184426) | Active sludge microbial communities of municipal wastewater-treating anaerobic digesters from Japan - AD_JPNMR3_MetaG (SPAdes) (version 2) | ecosystem: Engineered > Bioreactor > Anaerobic...
ACTAAAATTAGGATAATTTTATTGGAAAATTTTAAGGAAAATATTGGTGGATTTTAGGGGTGAGCTAAATTAGCTTGCTCCTGAAATAGAGACCTCGAAAGCAATACGAGTTTTCGAGAGCATTAGTAAATATAACCGGAGGCACGATAAAAATCAGGGCAAAAGATGATGCAATAGACAGTGTAAGAAGCGTTACTATAAGTAATGCAGACGTTAAAGTAAGTGTAGGCGGCAAGGATATAAAGTGTGAAGGTACTCTAAATATTGCTGAAGGCTGTCTTGGTACGTTGGATGCAGAGTAAAACTTTGGGCTTTAAAAGGAAGGATATTAGCCTTTAGTGCGGAAGTTAGGGAAAAAATACATAAGGCTTTTTGAAACTGTAAAAGAAAACGTTTTTAATACTTTATATATTAAAATAAGATTATAAGAAATAAATATTACTTCTTATAATCTTATTTTTTATTTAGTAGTAAATAACAATCCAAAAAGTGTTGTAGCTATAGAAACAGAAAATAATCTCTCAATAGTAGAGAACAATATAACAAGCAATTTTGAATTCGACAAGAACACTGTTTGTGAGGGCCAAAATCTATGAAAGTAAAGTTAATTCTATTATTTTTAACGGGAGTTCTATTATTAATATTGATACCGGGGTGCGTTAATTATGGGCTTTGGCAAAAACCTCAAAGATACTCCAAGGCACCGGACGGGCTGCTTGATGAAAGCATGAATCAGGATGATGGAGAATTTATAGATTATGAAATAATAGAGCATATTTTAAGAAATCTTCCTCAAGGATCCGAAATTCTATACCCTGATAATTTGCCCGAGAAAAAATATATTAAGACCGATCTGGACGGAGACAATCGCTGTGAAATTATCGCGTGTTACAGGAATGAAAAGGAAAATGTACAACATGGCATTGTCATTATAAGTGATGAGACATGGGAAAAATTATGGGCGGATGATATGCGAAAAGAGGATAATAATCCTGCAACTCTTGATAGACTTGTTGTCTAAAATCAAAGCGATGAAGGACTTGATGGAATTCTTGTGGGTTGGATGCATTCTGGCTATAACGTTTGCGATGTTTTTGTTTGGAAAGATGGTATTTTTCGAAGTATTGATAATGATGAATTTGGAAATTCATTGCTAGGCGATTATTCTTACCTTGCACTTGATAGTGCAGCAAAGGACAGAGCTGATAGTATAATAATCAAGCATCAAAATAGCGCAATATATAAAAAATATATACTTAAATAAGAAAAATTCAGAATCACCGTGGGATTACTCGGATTTGCTACTTATATTTATTTCAGAAGAAAATAAATATAATCTTGTAAACAGTGTTGTTGAAAGGGAGCTGGATTACCAGTTGATAGATATAGAATCGGATGGAAAAAATGAACTTCTTGTTGAAAAGAAAAATCAGCATAAATGGGATGTCAGGAGTGTTACTATTTACTCACATAAGAATGATAAACTTGACATAATTTTTGATGAGTATTTGGCATGGAGTAATAACAAGTGCGCATATAGCGTGTATAATGAATTTGACTTTAAACCGAATCCGGATGCTTCAAATATTCTCGATATTGAATTCAACGTTCGTACATTTATCGACGATTATAATTCTATTAATGAAAATGAAGCTGGCGCTCACTGTGCTTGGTTTGATTTTCCAAAAGTCATTGATGAAGTATATGTATTTAAATTTGACGGTGAAAGATATGTTTCCGACAGACCGGTGTTTGAATACAAAAAATAAAACAGAGTATTCTATAATTTTTCGTAAATGTTGATTTTGTTGGAATTTTTCCTTGTAAATGAAAAGGTAAGGATTAATCTTTATATTGGTTGAATTTTTTAATTTGATTTATTATTTATAAGTTGCTATAATTAAACTAAAGCGGATTATGTTATACTACGAGTTATATTTTGTAGCTTTTGGGGGAGCTTATGCTAATAAACAATTTGCTGGACAGGCTTAAAAAGTACAAGTTTTTTTCAGAACTATTGACTCCTGAAGCCTTTTCTCAAATGAAGAGATATGTGATTACAGGCTTCACAGGTTTTGCAATTGAATATGCTTTGTTTTTCACGTTTTATTATTATATTTTTAAAAGATTTTTTCCTTTTGGATATTCTTTTGCGAAGAGCATTGCAGAAAGCTTGGTCAATTATGATTTAAAAGGTGATACATATAGTTATTTGTTTGCAAATGCGATTGCCTATGTCGTTGTCTTTTGGTTTAATTTTCTTGTCAACAGGATTTGGTCTTTCAAATCGAAAGTTAATATCTTCAAACAATTAAGGCAGTATGCTGTCTTGTTTATATTTAATTTGTTTGCCACCAGTGCATTATTATATCTGTTAAGCGATAAAATCGGTATTATGCCTGCGGTTTCCAAGGTACTTGTAATGGGATTGGTGGTATGCTGGAATTTTATTATCTACAAGAAGGTTATTTACAAGTAAAGGAGAAAATTAATTATATCAAATTTTCGTAAGGAGAGTAGGTTGAATGATTGGACTTTTATATATTGCAGTTGCATGGCTAAGCGGCTATGTTATTTTAAAGCGAGTGCTGCCTTCAATATTTGATTTTTCAAACTCCTTGTCATTAACGGGAAAACAAGTAAAGCTGCCGGCGTGGATGGTAACACTTCCGGCTTCGTTTTTGGTGGGAACGCTTTTAGTTACATGGACCACGTACATAAGTGCCTATTTATTGAGGTCGACCGGCAAACCGATGCTATTTGGCAATATAGTTTCTTTCTCTCTTTTTTCGATTATTATTATCTTTTTCCTTGTCCGAAACGGGAAAAATGTTTCCTCACTATTCAAATCAACAACTCCCAAGGCAGAAAGAAGCTCATTTTTAGAAAATAACTTTGTTGAAATAATATATGTTTTGGCTTTCTTTAGTGTGTGGGCATTTCTTATGTTTGATTCTTTTCACATAGAAAACGGTATAATGAAGATTGCATGGTCCGTATCAAGCGACTTTTCACCCCATCTTGCAGTAATTAGGTCTTTTTCCTACGGTTTTAACTTTCCCACTGAATATCCTCATTTTGCAGACGGCAATATGAGATACCACTTTATGTTTTTGTTTTTGGCGGGAAATCTGGAGTTTCTGGGATTGAGGCTTGACTGGGCTTTTAATCTTCCGTCCATATTGGCAATTGTTTCATTCTTGATGCTTCTTTATTCATTTGCTGTATTACTGCTCGGTGAAAAAATAATCGGGGTTATGACGGGAGTGTTGTTTTTCTTTAGAAGTTCTTTTGCTTTCTTTACGTTCATAACGGGAAAAACCACGGTAAAGGAGGCCTTAAGCGGGCTCGGAGGGCTTATGGAACATATCGGTAATACGCAAAATGAAGAGTGGGGACTCTATGCTCAGAAAGTTTATGTAAATCAACGGCATTTGAGTTTTGCATTAGGCATAATGATGCTTGTTTTGATAGTGGTTCTTCCTTTGTTTATTAAGATGATGACAAGTATTGGCGAGCTTTATCGGAGAAGGTCACAGGAATCCGATGAAAATCCAGGCAACGAGAGTTTTCGCAAGCAATATATCAAGGAGTTTGTTTCGAGCAAAAGCTCATGGATTCCGGAAAATATGCTGACATCTGTGATAATGGGAATCATTCTCGGACTCACAAGCTTTTGGAATGGAGCGGTGGTTATAGCGGCACTTTTAGTACTTTTTGTTATGGCTATTTTCTCAAAACACAGGCTCCAGTATCTGATTATTGCATTAATCACTGTGGAACTGGCTTATTGCCAGACGGCATTTTTCGTAAGAAGCGGCAAATCGCTGGTTTCGCCCACCATCTATATTGGCTTTTTGGCAAATACCAACGGATTGCAGCAGGATTTGTGCCAGTACTTTATGAACTATGGTTTTTTGGGTACACTGCAACATTTCTTCAAGCTGATTCCTTATGTTGCAGCTTTCTTTATCGAGCTTCTCGGTATTTTTCCTTTCATTATAGGTATATGCTTGCTTCCTAGAAGCAATAAGTATAAACATTATATAAATGCAGGGTTTATAATAGCTACGCAGATTATCGGTTATTTGTTTATAAAGTATAAATTGGAAAGTGATTTTAAAATCTTAAATGAAAAACTTTTTATTTCGTCGATGTTGTTTGCCTTGCTGTTGATAATAGTTACAAGTTTGGCATATATTTCTTATAACAATTCTCCTGTTCCGCGGGGCACAAGGGCATTAATTCTGGCATTTACTGTTCCGATTATTTTTGCAAGTACCGTAAAGCTAACTTTGGGTGTCGATATAAACCACAAATATGTGATTATAGGTTCCATACTTTTGAATATTTTTGTTGCAGCATTTATATTCTCGCTTTTCAAACTTAAAAGACATTTTGTTATTCTAATGGCGGTGCTTATTTCCATAGTAATTACTGCTACCGGTTTTGTTGATATTGTAGCTCTTTGCAATCTCAACAACGCTTATGTACAAATCAGTTGTAATGATCCTTTGCTGGTTAAAGTAAAAAACGAAACCGGAGAAAATGAAATTTTCCTGACAGATGATTACCATCTTCATACGATACTTTTGGCAGGAAGAAAGATATTCTGCGGTTGGGCGTATTTTACAATGTATTCGGGATACGACTGGGATACTCGAAACACCACAAGGAAAAAAATTCTGACAGCTACTGACGAAAGTACGCTTAGAAGACTTGTAGAAGAAAACAATATAAGCTATATAGTTATTGACAACCAACTTAGAAATTCCAAAGGTTATAGGATAAATGAAGATCTCATAAGAAACACCTTCGAGCTTTTTTATGACGACGGTATGGATGTTACTATTTACAAAGTAAATTAGATTTGCTATAGTTTTATTTGCAAATTATATGGATTTGGCTTGGTTGTAAGCTTAGGCGATTTTTACTGCCGGATTCTTATATTAAAATTAATTATACAAGGTGGGGTTTATGGCTATGGGTAATACTAATGCAAAGAGTGAAAAGAAAAAGAGTTGGATTCCTGATGTGGGAAAACCGGTACCTCAAAATGTTCTTTTGATTGCCGGAGCAGCCATAGTATTGATAAGACTACTTCTGACCACAATTCCAAGTTATCAGGTGGATATGGGAGGATACAGGGCTTGGAGCTTGTATCTGGCCGAATGGGGTCCGAAAGGTATTTATGAAACTTTTCACATTGTATATGCACCGGCATACATGTATCTGCTGTGGATTACGGGAATAATAGCTAAAACTTTTTCTGTTAGTGCCACAACTCATGCTTTCTTGATAAAGTTGTGGGCTGTTGCTTCCGAGCTGATAGGAGCTTATCTGATTTACAAAATAGGAAAAAGATATGGAAAAGAGAGGCTTGGCTTTATTTTGGGAGTGACTTATGCACTCAACCCCGGGGTTTTCTTCAACTCCTCTATTTGGGGGCAATTTGACTCGATACCAGCGACTTTGCTTGTGGGCATGATATATGCCTTTAGTGTCAATCGTAAAATGACGGCGGTGGTATTGTATTCTTTGGCTGTTCTGACGAAGCCTCAAAGCGCGCTGCTTACGCCGTTGGGTATACTATTCTATAAAGACCTGTTTGACATTTCCGCTATTACTAAAGAGAAGATTATAAAATGTGTCAAAGAAACATTAGTGGCTCTTTGCATAGGTTTTTCGTGTTATTTTATCGTTATTTATCCTTTCTATTATCACATGGACCTTTATGAGCAACTAAAGAGTACTTCCGTTGTAAAAGATTTTATTGCCGAGACCATTGACTATTTTTGCTGGATGCCCAATTTGTATCTGACGAGTGTTCAAGATTATCCTTATGCTACTGCCAATGCATTTAACTTGTGGACGTTGCTGGGCGGACAACCGGTAGAGGACTCAAATATATTCTTCATATTATCCTATAATGCTTGGGGAATTATACTGTTTTTAATTTCTATAGGTATAACTTTTGTGTATCTGCTCAAAAACAGGAAAAGCGATTTTGCAATGTATTTTGCATCTTATTTTATCTTGACAAGTGCTTTTACCTTTATGACTAAAATGCATGAAAGATATCTGCTTCCGGCTATAATTTTCCTTACGATTAGCGTTCTGTGGAATAAGTGGATGGCAATACCTTTGGCAGTTTTGAGTGTATGTGTTACTGCCAATCACTGGTACATATATGATTTGTCATGGAAGAATGTTTTCTGGCTGAACAATTATGACCCCGTTGCCATGCCGTTTGCTTTCCTAACCGTTTTATTGGTGATATTCTCGGCAGGATTCATTGTAAGACAGATTTTACCGCCGGAGAAGATTAAAAATTAGGGTTGTCTGTTAGCGAAATAAAAAGGAGAGTCAAGAGATTATGAATATATGTATTGTTGGTGCAGGAGTCACAGGACTAGTGGCGGCAAACGAGCTTGTTAAAAAAGGGCATAATGTTTCCGTGTTCGAGGAAGAGGAGCAGCATGGAGGACTGGTAAAAACAATAGACGTTGGCGACGAAAAGTTGGAAGTATTTTATCACCATATATTTACCAATGATGTGGAAATAGTTAAATTGATTGAAGAGATGAATCTTTCTTCCGAGCTTATGTGGCTTGAACCGAAGAACTCCATATATATTAACCGTAAACTTTATCCCTTTACTTCTCCGGTAGATTTGTTGCTTTTTAGAGAGCTTCCTTTTATCGACAGGATAAGAATGGGATTGCTTGTATTTAAAGCAAAGTTCTTAAAGGATTGGAATCAGCTGGAGAACATGAGCTCCAAAGACTGGATAATTAAAAATGCAGGCAAGAATGTGTATGAAAAAGTTTGGGGTCCGTTGCTTGTTTCAAAGTTTGACTATGATGCCGATAAAATTTCGGGCACTTGGCTGTGGAATAAATTCAAGCTTAGGGGTTCGACAAGGGGAAAAAATATTAACAAGGAACAGTTGGGATATATGAAAGGCAGCTTTGGGATAATATATGACAAATTGGCGGAAAGAATAACCTCTGCCGGCGGAGAAATACGTTATTCAAGTCCTGTGGACAGGATTGAACCCCAAAAAGATAAAACCTTGAATGTTCATAGCAACGGCAAAGTATATAATTTTGACAGGGTTATTGTTACAACTTCTCCGGAAATTCTTAGTAAAATGAATGTTCCTTTCCCGAAAGAGTACAGTGAAAAGCTTTCGAAAGTAAAGTACAAAGCTAATATCTGCATGGTTTTGGAGCTTTCGGAGAGATTGTCGGATTACTATTGGACTACAATTGCAGAGAAGGATTTTCCGTTTGTGCTGTTAATAGAACATACCAACTTGGTTACCGAGCATGGCTATAAGTCCCATGTAATTTATCTTTCCAGGTATTTGGACAAAAAGAATGAGTTTTATTCGCTAAGCGACGAAGAGATTCAAAAAGAATTTATAAAATACCTAAAAATTATGTTTCCCAATTGGGATGAATCAACGATAAAACGGGTGCATATCAGCAGGACAGATTATGCCCAACCGGTTATAGTACAACAGTATTCAAAGATTTTACCGGAAATTGAAACTCCTGTGGAAAACCTCTATTTGGCTTCCATGGCTCAAATATATCCGGAAGACAGAGGACAGAATTATTCTGTGAGGCTTGGAAAACAAGTGGCAAATATGATAAAATAAAAAAATGAAGCATAAATATAAAAACATTATTTGGAGGGAAGATTGAAATGTTAAAAAAGGTGGCAGCCTGTATAGTATTTGTTTTGTTGTTTGGTATAATGTCTTGTCAGTGGGCTTTTGCCGGAGAAAATTTGTTGCAAAACCCGTCTTTTGAAGATATAAGCGACAATAAACCCACTGGATGGGAAACATGGGCTTGGGATTACAAAGAGGATGTTGTTTTGTTTGGTGTGGGACAAGAAGGTTCACACGATGGGCAGTACCATGTAACTATTGAGAATAAAGAAGCAAGAGACGCGCGATACCTTCAGCAGGTGTCAGTCAAGCCGAACGCTTGTTACAAGTTTTCTGCCTGGGTTAAAACCGAAAATGTGGGCCAGGATGTTTTGGGAGCTACCTTGTCTTTGGAAGGAGCTACCTCGTATTCGAGAGACATAAAGGGTACCGTTAGTGAATGGCAATATACTGAGTTGTATATCAGGACCGGTCAAGATGCAAGTACAATAAAAGTATCATTGGGATTGGGCGGATACGGCAATTTGAATACCGGAAAGGCGATGTTTGACAGCGTAGCACTGGAGGAAGTAGACAGCATACCGGAAGGCGCGCAATATGCAGATGTAGGAAATTCCGACAACGGTTCAAATGCTTCTTCAGGCGGCGACCAAAAATCAACATCCGAAGATACGCAGGGGAAATACACAGTTATCTGGTTCATAATTTCATTGATTGTTTTAGTGATGATAGCCTATTATTATTACAGAGAAAAGAATCAAAAATCAAGAAATACCAATGAAGATAAGGAAACAACAAGCAAGGATACAACAGATAATGCCACAACAAGCGAGGAATCAACAGACAACGGCGCTACAGACAATGAAAAAGAACAATAAAATCTTTATTCCAAATTCAGATTGATATAAAAGCTTACGCTAATGAAGAATAAAAAGGCTGCGGATTCTATTTCTGCAGCCTTTTTATTATCAAATAGAGTTCACCAACTCATTTATTTTATTCATCCGGCTTCTCTTCTACGGGGAAGGTAGCTATAATTCTAAGGATATATCTTTTTAACAGGTTAACATCGCTGGAGGTAATCTTTTTATCTCCATCCAAATCAGCAGCCTCTAATCCGTGAGGATAGGGAAACTCGGTAATATTTTTGAGAACATAACGTTTCAGTAATGAAAGATCGCTGGAGTTTACGCTAAAGTCACCGTTAACGTCGCCGTACTTGAAAGTCTCATCGGTAATTCCACCCAGCGGTATTACGTGGTCAAGGCCTTTCTTCCACAAAGTTGGCTCGATTATTGCATATTTTTCTTCATCGACTGTTTTCCAATCTTCAAGCATTAGGCCGCCGGTATCGGCAGAATTGGGATTAAAGGCCCAGAAAGTATGATGGAGTTTTTTCTCTGCAATAAAGGTTCCCAGACATTCAAGCCATTTGCGGTTGCTATCTTTGATAAGCTTTCCGCCCCATTCTCCAATCAACATGGGTGCAATATTTTGGTCTACAATATAATACCAGTTGGGATACCAACACTCCTCGTAAAGGGTGTTGATGTCAAAATCTTTTTTAAACCACGGCTGCATATAAATATCCGGTCCGTAATCATGTACGGAATATACGAGCTTGTCCGGAGCGGATATAACGACAGGGTGGTCGGCAACTCCTCTCAAGTTTCCGCCCCACCAGTTGCAGTATGTAGTAAATTCACCGCAGTTGGTGTAATCATATCCTTCCATCGGGTATGCCTCAACACCTTCTACAACAATCAAAACGTTTGGATTTATTGCAAGTATTTCTTCGGCAATAATTTCGGCTGCCATCTTCCAATTGTTCGGGTCATCGGAATCATCCCATTTGGCGATATTAGGTCCCGAGTATTTTCCGTGGGGCTCATTTTTTAGGTCCATCGCAATAACTGTGTCATCATCCTTGTACCTTTCGGTAATCCATTTCCAGGCCTCGATAAAATCCTCGAAGCTCACATCTTTGTTGTACCAGAGGTTGTCCTGGTACGAATCCTTGGAGGCACCGTGCATGTCAAACATAACCTTCATGCCGTTTTTCTTCATATGTTTTATTGTATAGTCCAGTATTTCAAGGCTGTCGAGACCGTCAAGACGTGGATTTTCATATGTATTTACGAAAGAAGTCTCAACTCTTTTGCCGTTTTTCCATTCGAGAATAAGTTCGGTACTGATGGGGATTCTAAGGAGGTTAAAACCTAATTTTGCCATTAAATCAAGTGAGTCTTCAAGATTGCATTTGTTAAGACCGTAAAAACCGTTTGCTCCGTCGGTCTCGAAACCGAACCAGTTTATGCCTGTAAGGTAAACGGTATTTCCTTTGGAGTCTTTGATTAAGTTTCCTTCCACATGAAGCCAGTCATCATCATTTGGCGGTGGTGTCGGTTCCGGTGGTGGCAGAGGCCCTTCTTTTCCCCATACCAGTTTACCTTTGTAGTAGAGCGTCATTTTATCGTATTCGGCATAATCGGTAAAGCTGGGGTCATAAGAATAATCGTTGGATTGGTCATAATAACCGTTGGATATTTTTTTAAGTACCAGCTGCATTTGACCGCTGTTGCCACCGTCTTTTATAACACCGGCTCCGCTGGTAAAGCCAATCTCCGCATATCCCAACTCGGGATGGAACTCTCCAAATATGTTGTTTGCTCCTATTGCAGTATAAAAGGATGTAAGGATTTCTTCAGTAGTACCTTCTTTCTCGTAATAGTACCTTACTCTGAGGTCGGCCATGTCTACATCCATACCGCTGTTGTTGTAAATAATTATGTAAGGACGCATACTCTGATATTTTACATCCAATGAGCCATCCATATAATGGATTGACAGGCCTTCCAAAAAAGTTTCATCAGCTGAGTCATCTGCATTAACGGGAATGAAACCAAAAAGGCAAGAAGTAATCAGGGCAAGAATTGTTAATACAGACAACAGGTTTCGGTTGAAATGTCTTTGTCTCATTAAAATTAAACCTCCCCCACTCCATAAGTAATGGAAAAATAAAATTATGTAAATAGAAATATACGTGCTAATTTAATTATATCATTAATGTAGGGGAGAAATACAGTGCTTTCAAAACGAAAAAGGAGGCGTCCAATATTATACAAGTTAGAGATACAAATTAAATTGTATATCAGTTGAGAGCGTGACATAATTTCGGTAAGAATGGGAAATTTCGCAAAATAGAGCCATATTGTTAGTTGGGATTTGGGGTGAATATAATTGAAATTTAAAAGAGCTGTTGTTGCTTTAATCGTATTGATTTGTTTTTGTATAACTTTGTTTGCTGCGTTTAAAGCAGGTATGAAATATTGTATCAATAAAAGACTTAATCAAGATAGAGAATGTTACATAGGTAGTTTTTATTCTGAATTATGCCTAACAATAGAGCTATTATCGTCAGTGGAGGACTGGGAACTCAGTATTCAGAGTACTACTATAAGAAAGAACCCATTCAGACAGTTGTTAACTAAATTGAATTCCATGAAGAAATTGAATGAATATGCATATTGGAACATGAGAAATGACAAAAATGCATATGTGTTTACAGACCTTAAAGAGTCATTTGGGTTGATACAAACCACTATAGGAGACGGTTGGACCTGTGATGATTTTTTAAAAGATGGTGTCCTCTCTCAAAATGAAATCAGATTTTTAATTTCTCTAAAGCAGGATTTGGAGAGAATTAAGAATAGCTTATACAACGAGGAGACCGGGCAAGCAAATTCAAACATTACAATGGAGGAATTGCGCGATATTGTTAAGCCTTTTACGGACAAATATGATCGCGGCTTTATATTAATACAGAACAACTAATTCGATTTTAATTTTTTCGTTAATCAAAAATTTGTTACTTTTATACTGCGACTTGTCCTTACCTCTCTGAGTATTGGTGCTGTTAAGCTGTCATATGTTTATATTCTTAGACTAATGTCATAAAGGTGTAATCAGGATATTGCCTGCAAATTTCCTCATACAGTTTTTTATCAAGTAATGCAGGAAACAGAGGAGATTTATAAGTTATGTATCCTTTCCCGTCTTGATCATAAAAAGTACAAGCTGCCAATTCCTCGATAAAATTTATCATATCTTTTTCGCTTTTTTCTTTGGGAGCTTTCTGCAACACTTCGTCTGAAACATTTAATATTCTGTATCCATCTGCTCTGTCGCCTTCTAGAATATAGTATTTTCCGTTATACTTGATACATTTAACGCCACTATATTATCCCCACTTACCAAAAACATAGGTGCTAAGAAATCCCGTATCCAACCTGTGTAAGCCCATACCGTTCTTCCTTTCAATTACATTTAACTCTATTATACAATGGTTTAATTATTCAATATATAAAAACCATTATATATAAATGATTAGAAAAGTTCAATTTTTACTTTGTGTAATTAGGATTTTACATTAACGATACATTTCAAATTTAAATTCTGTCCATTGATGGATGAATCCTACTCTTTCAGTAAAAAGCAAAGATTCGTAAGAAGAGAGAAAAGAGCTGTTATGCGTAGAGTGGCAAGTATGGTAAAATTGTGGTTAATATTGGATATTTTTCGGACGCAACCTTTTGCTTTTTTATTATTGTACCGGCAATGAATACAATAATAGGAAATAGAGTAATAAATATATAGGAATTTAATAAAATAAATGTCTTGAAGTATTATAAATTATTAAGTATAATATATAAAGTCCCCTTAATGATTATTCTTAAGAGGAATAATGATAAGTTAATATTTGGTCGTGCTAGATGGGGAGGTAGCGGTGCCCTGTACCTGCAATCCGCTATAGCAGGGTTGAATTCCTATAATAGGCATGCTTCTGTAAGGTCTGCCCTTTGTAAGTGGCAATGAAAATTGGGTCCTACGCAACGGAAGTCTATGAACCCCGTCAGGTTCGGAAGAAAGCAGCGGTAAGTAGTCCCTTTCGTGTGCCGTGGGATTGCCTGATTTGAGCTAACTGCATTGGTTACGCTTGTATATGCATGTCGAAAATAGGTGCACGACCATTTAAAATAAAACATAAGCATATCAAATTGACTTAAAAAGCTATTTAAACTATTAAATAGCTTATTTTATATTAATCAGCTTTTTGATATAAAGGGAGCAGGAGGATTTTTGTGTCATATCTGGCTTTATATAGAAAATGGAGACCTATGGTCTTTGAAGATGTGGTTGAACAGGAACACGTTGTAAAGACGCTAAGGAACAGTATCAGTTCCGGACGTATAGCTCATGCATATCTCTTTTGTGGGACAAGGGGTACCGGAAAAACCACCATGGCAAAAATTTTTTCGAGGGCTGTAAACTGTTTGGAGACAAAAAACGGTGACCCTTGCAACCAATGTGAGGTTTGTCAGGGAATACTTAGCGGAAGCCTTTTGGATGTCATAGAAATAGATGCCGCATCAAACAATAGTGTGGATGATATAAGGGATATCAGGGATGAAGTCATATATACTCCTTCAAAAGCCAGATACAAGGTTTATATTATTGACGAAGTTCATATGCTTTCAACAGGGGCATTCAATGCACTTTTAAAGACTTTAGAGGAGCCGCCGGCCCATGTGATATTTATTCTTGCAACTACTGAGCCGCACAAGCTCCCTGCAACCATACTGTCCCGCTGCCAAAGGTTTGATTTCAGGAGAATTCCGGTTGATAGTATTGTAAAAAGAATTGAGTATATTGCCAAAGAAAGTGGAGTGGAAATACAAAGGGAAGCATCGAAACTTATTGCAAAGCTTTCTGATGGTGCCTTAAGAGACGCCATAAGCATATTGGACCAATGCATATCCCTTGGGAACAAGGAGCTGACCTATGAAGATGTTTTATCTGTAGTAGGCCTTGTGGCAGATACCTTTATTGGCGATGTCGTAGATGCCGTAAAGAATAAAGAGGTAGACAGGGTGCTTAAGGCTGTTGATGAACTGGTGATGGAAGGCAAGAATATCAGCCAGTTTGTTTCTGAGATGGTGATGTATTACAGAAATATGATGATTTGCAGCTCGGTATCGAATCCCGAAGATATAATTGATGCTCCATTGGATTCAATTCAAAAGATGAAGGAGCAGTGCAACGGGCTGGAGCTGTTTGAGATTGTGGCCGTGATAAAAGAGCTGTCTTCACTGGAAGCGACGCTGAAATTGACTTCGCATCCAAGGGCTCTTTTGGAAGCTACTCTTATCAAGCTTTGTGAAAATAAAGTGGACTTGGGTGATGCCGGAGTATTGGCGAGAATCCAGTTATTGGAGAAGAGTATTAATGACATTATGGAAAAGGGTGTTGCCGTACCCAGGAATGATTCCGGCAGCTCTGAGACTGCGAATTCCGATAAAGGAAATTCGGCATCCGGAGATGACAAACCCATTGAGAAAAAGAATATTGCCAAAAACATGAAGGGAATTGAAGCGTGGCAGGAAGTATTGAATGAGCTTAAGAGCAGAGGCAGAATGGCTGTATATGCCTACCTTTTGGATACCAAACTTATAGAGTTGGGCTCAAATCAAGTTGGAATAGTGTTTAACAATGGCTGCAGAATGCTCGTTGAAAAATCCGAAAACATTGAAGTTGTAGAAAAGTGCCTTTGTGATTGCCTTGGAAAAAATGTTCGGGTTAAATGTTTGGATGAAGAAGACATTGTTGATGCAGGCAAAAAAGAGGAAAAGGATGAGCTCATTGAGAAGGCTCAGGATTTTGCCGAAAAGTTGGATGTCAAACTGAATATAATTGACGAGTGAATTTCAAAAATTTTACTGGTGTTTTTAGCATATATTGATATATAATGATGGTTAGGTATTTTTAAATTCGGATATATGTAATCTGAATATATAATATAAAATTGGAGGTAGACGATAATGGCAAAAGGCGGTTTCCCGGGATTCGGCGGAAATATAAACAATCTGGTAAAGCAGGCGCAAAAGATGCAAAGGGATATGGAGAGAGTTCAGGAAGAACTCAAGGACAAAACTGTTGAAGCATCTGCCGGTGGAGGAGCAGTTACTGTAATTGCCACAGGAAAGAAAGATATTAAGGAAATTACTATAAAACCGGAGGTTGTTGACCCTGATGATGTTGAAATGCTCCAAGACCTTATACTTGCAGCAGTCAACGAAGCTTTAAGAAAAGCCGATGAAATGGTTACAACCGAGATTAGCAAGGTTACGGGCGGATTGGGTGGAATTCCCGGTTTGTTTTAGTTGATGTTTACAATGATAAAGGGTGAAAATACATGAGCTTTTATGCTGCACCGATAGCAAGGCTTATAGAGGAGTTTGAAAAGCTCCCCGGCATAGGCCACAAGACTGCCCAGAGATTGGCCTTTCATGTGCTGGATATGCCTCAGGAAAAAGTTGATAGGCTGGCAAACGCCATAACCGAAGCAAAGCAAAAAACAAAATTCTGTTCGGTATGCGGTAATTTAACCGATTCGGAGGTTTGCCCGCTTTGCAGTTCGGAAAAAAGGGACAGCTCTATAATTTGTGTCGTTGAAGACGCAAGGGATGTTGTTGCAATGGAGAAAATACGGGAGTTTAAAGGGCTTTACCATGTACTTCACGGAGCAATATCGCCTATGCAGGGGATTGGCCCGGAGGATATTAAAATCAAGGAGCTTTTGGACAGGATAAAGGAAGGAAATATCAAAGAAGTTATTATTGCGACAAATCCCAATATTGAGGGTGAAGCTACTGCCATGTATATTTCAAAGCTCGTTAAGCCTTTGGGTATTAGGACCACGAGAATAGCTCACGGAATACCTGTGGGCGGAGACCTTGAATATGCGGATGAGGTTACATTGGCAAAGGCTTTGGAGGGAAGACGCGAGATTTAGTTCCCTTTAAGATGCTGTCTACATCAAATAAACTCCTATCATTTTGCAAATGTATGAAACGGGGTAAATAAAGTAGTATTAGAAAACATGGTTTATTAGGGAGAAGAAAAGCCCTGTAGGCCATGTTTTTTTATTAGGAATTTTAAGGTGAAAAGGAATAAGGGATAAGGTTTAAATTCAGTAAAATCAATGGATTAGAAGATTGAATGGAAAAGAAAATGGAATGAAAAATGGGTAAAATCTCTCCTTAATCCTTCCCCCTTAACCCTCAATCCTACAAGCACTTTATTTTCATTTTTTGCCCTAAAAATTGAGGAATGAAAGGACTTTAGGAAGTAAGGAATAAGGAAAAAGGAATTAAATGGGAAATTGGAAGAGAATAACAAGCCAGTATTTTCAAGGGTTTGAGGGGGATTTGTGAAAGGAGTTTATTTGAAAAAGGAAAG
>Ga0209720_1002009_pt1 | contig 15889 bp, 11 predicted proteins | sample AD_JPNMR3_MetaG_FD_184426 | JGI IMG/M metagenome (GOLD analysis project Ga0209720, IMG submission 184426) | Active sludge microbial communities of municipal wastewater-treating anaerobic digesters from Japan - AD_JPNMR3_MetaG (SPAdes) (version 2) | ecosystem: Engineered > Bioreactor > Anaerobic...
GGTTATCTTCAAAAAACTTTTTTGTCAGCAAATCTTGATACAATAATAACACCAACTCTCATAAATATTGCAGTACTATTTTACCATAATTCAGGTAGAAGTAAACTTATTTGAAAAGCATGGGTTTGTGTCAAGTAATCGTAGGCAAATCTCCTTTTCCCTGTAATCATAACTTTTAGCATGTGCATTATCATCACTTTAAATGGTAAAAACGCTGCCGCGTTTTTGCATGTATTTGCTTCGAAGTAAAGTCCTGCTGCTTGATCGCCCTAACATCCGTCCGTCTAACGGGTCTATCAAGGCCTTTCGCGGCATAAACGGTTCCCTCCCGGCAAGGCCGGGAACCCTCCCATTTATTCCACGGTGCCTTGACATCCCCGTTCTGCCATGCTTTGTTTATCATGCCGAGGAATGAAGGGAAGAAGCAAGCTTTCATTTTCTTCATCCTCGGCTTTCCCAGCTTAGCATGGCAGGCGCCGGACTGTCTTATTCCAATTCCGGACAGGTTGCCTCGGAAATCTGCTAAAAAAGCAAGCCTTACCGGTAGACCATCTCACTGAAGGGGCGCAGGTCAAACATTCTGCGTATTGCCTTCCTCCCATTCGTTACCTTGCTGTTGCCAAAAGGTATTTCTCCCCGGTGCATGGGATATGCCGATTTCCTCACCGCCTCATGTATCCCTGACCGGGTATTCCTGATTGCTTCCTCAAACCGTTCTACCAGACGTTCAGACAGCTTCCCGGATATGAGTGCCGCAATCTTGTCATTGAATCCTTTCCCCATCTTCAGTGCAATCATTTTCGATAAGTGGGTTGCACCTCGCTCACTCCAGCTTTTCGCCCCTTTCATTCTCTTTGCGAAAATATCCACGTTCCGTTCCATCGTGCCCAGATTCCTGTACTCCATTTCCGCAGGCACCTTGGGCATTACTACCTGCTCCCGGTCTTTGTAACTTACGATCCCGTCCATATTCTTCCGGATGTATTCTTCCAACTCGGTTAGTTTGTCTATCTCACTTTCAACTCCGCCACAATCATATTTCAATGCCTGGATCTTATCAAACACTTTCTCAAAGTCGCCCGCCTTCAGCCACCGCAAAATATGCCTTCCCACTTGCTTGTCACTCACATTTCGAACTACACTTTGGGCAAGATGGTATGCGTCCAGTTGAAAAATATCTGTATCCGTGTCATGGCCATTTCTGATCCAGGCAGCTCCGTCACCGCCCAAGATCCGGTACCGTATTTCATCTACATTGTATTTCTCCGTTATGGCCGCATCCCGTAATGCTTTAAATTGATCCGGCTTCATGTATCCGGCAAAAGCCATCTTCTCAACCGTCTTGTACTCCTTGGACGAAGGATATCGTTTCTCCCACCCTTCATATATCACGCCCACTTTGAGTTCTTTCTTCCCTTGCGATGAACCTTCCCGGCTTTTCCCCTGCATCGATAACCATAATCCATCCGCTTCTTCAAATAATACAGAAACTTCTTTTTCCCCGGATGTTTCGTTACGTTCAAATGCTCTTACCAGCCCTTTTTCTGCTTCTACCTGCCTTTCTCCCACCGCCTGAACCACATCCCACACGCCTTGATGGCTGATACGCTGGCCTGTCAAACCCGACACTGCTTCCGCTACTTCCCTGAAAGACATTTCACAGGCATGGCCTACGATCTTTTCCACCAGATTCGGGGATATATTCCCGATCGTATCCAGTCCGAGTGCCTCGTCTAGCAGAAATATGTGCTCAATAGTACCATCTTCTTTTACCCGCTTGTAAAGATTCCTCTTTACAACCACTTCTCCCATGAGTGTCTTGATGACTGTTGTCCTGCTGCCTTTATGCCGTAATTCTGCTCTGTTCCTGCCCTTTTCAAGCTCCTTATCCGCTGCCTCCAGAAATTGCTGCAGTTGCATCCTTGCTACTTCACAGCCTATCTCAAAAAATATTTTCTCTAACTGCTTGAACGTGAGACCTATTGACGTTAAACTATTCATATCACGCCTCCTGTGTTTGTTGTCTTAGCAACTTCTAAACTACAGGAAAAACGTGATTATGGGAAGAGGGTTTTTACTTTCTTCCCATATTTTTTTGTTATTTGCCTACGATAATTTTACTCTAAGAAAGCATGGACATATTTCTGTTAACATGGTAACATCACCCGCGCGCGTAATGTCAACGACTTGATCGGGTCGACAAATAGGGGATACCATTCCGGCATCCCCTGAATGCGAAAACTGAATAAGTCCTATACTTCAGGGATAAACGGCTGCCCTCTTACTGCCATTGCGATGGCCTCCATGGCATCTATTCCATTTTTTCTTGCTGTAGATATATAGCTTCGTATCCGACAAAACACATTGGCCCCATTCTTCCCCCGGAAGCATCCCGATATCTTTTGCCTGAGTTTCTGCATCCGCAGATCTCTCTCGGTCAAATTATTATGAAAAGGCACCTCAAAATCATACATGAAGGCCAGCGTTTCAATATCATATTGCTGAAGCTGTAACAGCAGTTGCAAGGGTTTGCTTTTCTTCGGCTTGCCTTTTTTATTCAGCACCTGCGGGCTCTTTTGTGCATCTTCCTCTATGCCTCTGGACAGGATGTCATGATACCGTCCATGCCATAGTTGTATTTCTTCTTCAGGCATTCCGGTAAACCCTTGTGCCTTCAAGTCTTCCACCCTGCGATAAATTTTAACCAACAGTCCAACCATTTCGTTTGCCCAGTCTTGATGGTAGTTTTCAGCTACATCCTTCAGAGAACGCAGATGGTGGGCGTTGCATTCTGCATGTGTACAGTCAGTGAAACGGTAGTATGGCTTCCAGTGGTCATGCACAGCGGTCCCTTTAAAATCCGGAAGAATACCGATGTCCCGTGCGGCCTTTTCTCCCCGTTTTTCATGAATTGCATAGTAGGTCAATGTTTCAGTGGAAGCCGCATGCATCCATTTGTTTTTCCCTTCGGAGCGCATCCCTGTCTCATCAAAACCGACAACATCCGAAGCCGTGACCTTTTGCTTGATTTCTTCCACAGGGTCTCCTAATTTCTCATAAAGCGCATCTGCTGCATTGACCAGCGTCGCCTCACTGACTGCCTGGCCTGTGATGTCCTCTATCGCTTCAGCAGCTCTTTCCAGCGGGATTAACTGATACTGCGTCAGGTAATTCATCAATGCTTGCATGTTTTCACCATATTGGACTGGTTGTGTTACTCCTGCCGGAAAATCAGTCTTGTGTACTTTTCCGCACCCGGGACACACCGTCTCATAGGTCACATGCTCGGTTACCCGAATTTGTGGTTTTGGAATATCAAACATCTGGCGGGTCTTCTTTGTGCTCTCAACCCCCACCAGACTTTGCCCACATTCGCAGGTTTCCGGTGTTTTATACTCGATAACTTCATCGGGATTCTCCACTTTTTCCAGCGTCTTTCCCTCGTGACCCCACTGGCCTCCTGTAGGTCTCCCGGTCTTCTCTCGACTGTTTTGTATTTTCTTGTAGCCGTCCGACGAGGGAGGCTTGCTGCTGTTGCCACTGTTTTTATTTAGCCGGGCTTCAAGCTCTGAAATCCTTATGTTCAACTGCTGATTCGCTTTTCTTAAATCAATTACCTCCTGTTGAAAGGACACTACTTGCTGTTGAAGGGATACTACTTGCCTGCTCAATTCCGATATTTTGGCTTCCATCCCTCTTACCAGAGTAATGACTGCATTGATCCCTTCGTTGTATGTCTTAATGATGAATTCTTCATCCATCCTGCTCACCGTCAAATACCATTTGTGAGTATTATAACGGCTGTGGAGCATTCTTTCATCAATCAAATGTTACCATTAGCCTATTACTGAGATTTGTCAATGCCTGAGTAGTAACGATTATGTTATATAAAAATATACCGGTTCACGCCGGGTTGCTGTGAAGGCGAAAAGGCGACGGTTATTTCAGTATTGGCTGACAACTATATCATAAATGCCAAAGCCGTTCCCAACGGCTGTCCGGCTGATATGCCGGGCGCCGCTCTTTCAGGCCGTGGCCTGGAAAATAAACCAGCCGCCTTCGACGGAAAACCGGAACACGCCTCCGCGCTTTTCCACGATGCGGGCCATGCTTTTTGTGCCGAAACCGTGTCCCTGTTCATTTGAGACCGGGATGCCGTCGCTGAAAACGGGTTCTGAATGGTATCTGTTGCGGATGTCGATACAGAGCTTGCTGTTTTTGGAGTAAATGCGAAGCCTGATTTGACGCTCATTGCCGTCGGCAATGTCTTTGCAGGCGTGTATGGCGTTTTCAAGGGCATTCGAAAGCAGCGAGCAAAGCTCTGTGTCACTGAACGGCAATGAGTCGGGCAGTTTCGTATCCACCGCCATGCTGATTCCAAGTTGCTTTGCTTTGGCTGCAAAAGAAGACAAAATCAGATTGACGGTTTCATTTTCGCAGTAACGCACAGGGGTAATTGCGTCGATATCAGACCGGGCAGCCTGCAGGTACTCCCTGATCTCGTCCAGGCGTCCGTCTGACGCAAGGTTTTGCAGGAATGTGAAATGGTGCCGCATATCATGCCGGTAGGCCGCGGCGTTCTGCTGAAGCCGGCGCAGGGAGGCAAATTCCGTCTGTGCCTGCCGGAACTGTGCGTCCAGCATGTCCCGTTCCCTCTGGAGATCGGCCTGTTTCTGCGTTTCAGTGTAATAAAGGATGACAAAAACGAAGTAAAAAATGGATATCGTCGATGGCATGAACTGCACTGCCCATTCGGCGCCCTGATAAAGCATGTCGGTATAGATGGTCGTAATGTAGTCGAAAAGGTAGTAAATCAGCGGCACGCCGCCTAACAGCAGGCATGATTTGCGGGATTTCTCCATCAGCTGCCTGACGGAGCCGGCCACGTTTTTTTTCAAAAAGTAAAAGGCCAGGAATACGCAAATGATATAAACTGTATGATCCGCAAGCCTGCTCCCAAGCAATGCCCCGGCAAGTAAACCAAACCAGCGCGGAGCCTGGCAGCACAGATACCCGCTGAGCACGCTGACGGCGGATATGAGCCATGGGCGTTTATAATACAGCGAAAAGGCTATAATCACCGGCAGATGTATTATGAGCGGATATATCTTTGATGTTGTGTCCAGGCCAAAAAGCAGCCATGAGACTGTTTGTATGAGAAGCAAAACTACGCTCAAAACAGCAATGGAAAGCCTGTTTTTCCGCGCAGGCCCGACCCCCGCGAAAAGGGCCGAAACGGCCAGGCCGAACAGCAATGAGAACCCGAAACGTACGAGCCCGAGAACGGTCGTCAGCATCAAAACACCTCTTCCTCCGCCATCTGGTAGTCCAGGTACTGCTGCTTTTTCTCACACGCCTTGCCCTGTGCAATAGGGACAGACGACCGGTTCTGCATTATGATCCGATGATTGTCGATGGTATCTATATACTGCATATTTACGAGATAAGAGCGGTGTGGTTTGAGAAAACACCTATACTTCAGGAGCCTGTCGCAGGCAGAGGAAAAAGCCTCCTTACATTCAGCCACGCTGCCGGAGCGCAGGTGGTACAGCACATTCCGGCCGATGACCTCGACAAAGGCCAGGTTGGTTATCAGTATTCTCCGGATCCCCTCGCTGCTTTTCAGCACGATAGCATCTTCATTTTCCCTGTCTTTTACATGTTCCAGCATTTCATCAAATGCGGAAAACAGTTTCTCTTTCGTTACGGGCTTGAGTATATAGTCGATCGCCTTTACCGAATAGCTTTCCAGGGCAAATTCGGAAGATGATGTGAAAAACAGGATCATCGAATTTTTGTCATGTGCGCGGATCTCTTTCGCGACGTCGATACCTGTAAATCCAGGCATGATTATATCAAGGCAATAGACGTCGAACTTCTTTCCTTTTTCAATTGCGGAAATCAGTTCAAAGCCATTTGTAAAAACGGCATATTCGCAGTTCAGGTTCCTTGATGTCCTGTACTGGTTAATATACTGCATGATCTGTGACAATTGACTGATTTCGTCGTCGCAGACTGCGATCTGCAGCATGTATGTTCCTCCGTTCGATTGGCGCCATGTTAATAGTTTACCATAATGCTCTATTGCGAAACACTGTTTTTCACTTCCGGTCAAAATACATGTTTCATGTCGAAAAAATCATGTTCCATGCAAAAGGAGGTTTTTGCCAGGATAATTCGGTTAAATTGAAACAGGGGCTGTTCCTCGGAAATTAACAGCCTGCCCATACATTATAGACAGGAGTGATTTATTATGCTGCAAATTTTACCGGCAATTATAATAATCGTTGCTGTGATCGCCGCGTGGACCGTCTTTACGCAGCGCAAACTGGTGATGCTTGATGAGAATATCAGCAATGCAATGAGCCTGATCGGGGCGCAGATGTCAAGCCGGTTCGACGTACTGATGTTCCTTCTGGAACTGGCAAAAGGTTACGCTGTAACTGGATGTGAAGAACTGATGGAAACGGTCAGAGCAGAAAGAGGCGTTATAATGGCAAAGTCCGCACCGGACGATGTGATTCAGCAGGAAGGCGTTATTTCCGATGTTTTTGGCAAGATAGTGATTGCATCGGACCGGAACCCCAAATTAACGGCGGATCCGAATTACATCAAAGCCATGGATGCCATGCGTACCATTGAAAACATGATGCATACCAGCCGTTTGATCTACAACGACAGTGCGGCCAGGCTGAACCGTGAAATACGGATGTTTCCGGCATCCGTGCTTGCAAGGATCCTTGGCCTCAGGCAGCGGGATTATCTGGCGGAATGAGGGAAGCGGATATATGCCGGATGCCCCTGTCATATCGTATATCCACGGCATAGCTTTTTACCGACAACAACTGCCTTTTTGCCGTACCCAGCGACGTTTTTCACGTTTAAAAAACGTGTTTGGCACTTGCATTTCACCTTAAATCTGGTAGAATGAATATGACAAATTTATAACGAGGCGGCGAATATCTGCCGCTTTGCCGGACACACAGGCAGTGGATTTTCAGTACAGGGGATGATGTGTCCGAAGTACATTTTTTTACGACCGTTAAGCAATATTAATCTATATAAGAAAAGGAGTTGTTAGTTATGCCATTAGTTACAACCACTGAGATGTTCAAAAAGGCCTATGAAGGCGGTTATGCCATAGGAGCTTTCAACGTCAACAACATGGAGATCGTCCAGGGAATCACGGAAGCCGCGAAGGAAGTCAATGCTCCGCTGATCCTGCAGGTGTCGTCAGGCGCCAGGAAATATGCGAAACATACTTATCTTGTAAAGCTGGTTGAGGCTGCTATCGAAGAAACGGGCCTTCCGATCTGCCTGCACCTTGACCACGGCGACAGCTTTGAACTTTGCAAATCATGCATAGACGGCGGTTTCACTTCTGTCATGATAGACGGTTCACATCTTCCTTTCGAAGAGAACATAAAGCTTACAAAGCAGGTCGTTGATTACGCGCATGCCCATGGCGTAGTCGTTGAAGGCGAACTGGGCAGGCTGGCAGGAATCGAGGATGCTGTCAACGTATCCGATGAAGACGCCGCTTTCACAAAGCCTGAAGAAGTCGAAGAATTCGTGGGCAGGACAGGCGTCGACTCGCTTGCGATCGCGATCGGTACGAGCCATGGCGCTTACAAGTTCAAGGGCGAACCTAAACTCAGGTTCGATATCCTTGAAGAAGTCGCAAGGAGACTGCCCGGGTTCCCGATAGTCCTCCATGGCGCTTCTTCAGTCATCCCGGAATTCGTCGAAAAGATAAACAAGTACGGCGGCAATATGCCCGGTGCGAAAGGCGTTCCGGAAGATATGCTCAGGAAGGCGGCACAGTCAGCAGTCTGCAAGATCAACATCGACTCCGACCTGAGACTCGCCATGACCGCTACGATCCGCGAGTACTTCGCGCAGCATCCTGAAGACTTTGATCCCAGGAAGTACCTTGGACCTGCAAGACAGGCCATCAAGGACCTTGTAAAGCACAAGCTGATCCACGTGCTCGGCTGCGCAGGCAAAGCCTGATTAAAAAAGCTTCCTTTCAATTGACGAAAACCGGTATCATCAGTGATACCGGTTTTTTTACGGGGACAGTTCTCACCTTTTGAGCATTTCTGAGGGGACACTTCTCACTTTTTTAACATTCTGGCGTCGGATCGAGTGCCGAACCGTTCGTTTTACCGCTTACATAATTGTTCTGCCGTTATGCATATGATCCTCTGCCCATCCTGTACATCCTGAATAAACTTCACGAGTATGTAAATAATAGTCTGAGATGGAATTAAGAAAATCTTTCGGATATAAAGGAAGAACTATCTTATGATCAGGGAGTGTTGGGCTTTTGTGCGCTAAGATCGGGATACCGAGAAGCTTGTTTTACTACAGATTTGCTCCGTTCTGGGAAATATTTTTCTCAGCTCTCGGTGCTGAAGCCGTATTCTCCGATCCAACCAACAAGCGGATCCTGGATGACGGTGTGAGATCCTGTGTCGATGAGGCTTGCCTGCCTATCAAGCTCTTCTACGGCCATGTTCTGAACCTGAAGGACAGGGTCGATTATATACTGGTGCCGAGGTTCACGAGCATATCAAAAAACGAATACATATGCCCGGAATTCGGCGGGCTCCCGGATATGATCAGGCATAATCTGAAAGGGTTGCCAAGTCTGATCGATACGGAAGTCAACATGAGAAATTCGGCCAGGGGCGGCCTGGAAGCAGCAGTTGAAATCGGAGCGATGATCGGCGCCGACAGGCGAAAGGCTGCTAAGGCCCTCCGGCTTGCATCGCAAAACTTCCGGAAGGACAGTTTTTATACAGAGTTCAAAAAGAAGGTGCTGAAAGGTGAAAACCGTGTCCAGGCAGATGCCGGGAAAGTTGAGACCATTCCGGAAGGGGCTTGTCAAAAAAGTGAAAACCGTCCCCAAACGGAATGTCAAAAAGGTGAGAACCGTCCCCGGCCGAAAAGTCAAAAAAGTGAGAACTGTCCCCATGGGGAGTGCCGCAAGCGGCTTTGTGTCGGAGTGATAGGGCACCCGTACACCGTGTACGACAGGTACATCAGCATGGACCTGCTGAGGAAACTGGCGGATCACGGGGTCGAGTCCAGGACGATAGAGTCGGTGGATGAGGCCGACATAAACAGGCATGCGTCCAGGCTCGCGAAGCCGATGTTCTGGAACCACGGCAGGATGGCTTATGGCGCAGCGCTCCACATGGCTGAGGGCGGCGAAGTCGACGGGTTCATATGCCTTTCGAGCTTTGGGTGCGGCATAGACTCGTTCGTCAACGATCTGATCGAAAGGCACGTAAGGCGCAGGTTTGGCATTCCGCTCATAACCATGACGATAGACGAGCATTCAGGAGAGGCCGGGTTCAATACGAGGCTGGAAGCTTTCCTGGACATGCTGCAATGGAGAAGGCAAAATGAAGGTCACATTTCCGCATCTGGGTAACACATATATCTGCGTAAAATCCATACTGGACGATATCGGCATCGATTACGTCATCCCGCCCTTCAACAACAAGAGGGCGCTGGAACTTGGCACAAGATACTCTCCTGAAATGGTATGCCTGCCGCTGAAAATAAATATCGGCAACTATATTCAGGCGTACGAGATTGGCGCCGATACGATTCTTATGGCCGGCGGCTGCGGCCCGTGCAGGTTCGGATACTATTCCCAGCTCCACAGGGAAATACTGAAGGATGCAGGCTTCGAGATGGAAGTCATCACACTGGAGGGCACGGACATAAAGGACCTGGTCTCAAGGGTACGCAGGGTCGTGCCCGGCGGATCGGAACTGATGAGGCTGCCGTCCGTCCTTTTGCGTGCCGTGGAAATCGCAAAGCGTACAGACGAGGTCGAGATGCTTGCTTTCCGGACCAGGGCCCGCGAATGCGAACGCGGCGCCACGGACAGGATATACAACGGGTTCAGGGAAAAAGCCCTCGCAACGAAAGGAACGAGAAATATCCTGGAACTGCTGGATGAAACAGAGGCGAGGCTGAAGTCGGTCCGCCTGGATCCCAATGCGGATCCGCTGAGAGTCGGCATAGTAGGGGAGATATACACCGGCATCGAGCACTTTGCCAGCTTCGACATCCAGCACAGGCTTGGCAGACTGGGCGTGGAAGCCGACAGGAAAGTGACGGTGAGCAACTGGATAATCGAACACATGATAAAAAAGCCGCTCCGCCTGCCCAGGGACATGGCATTTGCAAAAGCGGCAAAACCCTGGCTGGGAGCGATGATAGGCGGACATGCCCGGGAAACCGTCGGCAACACCGCCATATATGCAATGAACGGGTACGACGGCGTGATACAGATATTCCCGTTTTCCTGCATGCCGGAGATAGTGGCGGAAAGCCTGCTGCCGTCGGTCGAAAGGGACCTGGATATACCGGTGCTGACGCTTATAATCGACGAAATGACCGGCGAAGCCGGGTACATGACGAGAGTCGAAGCATTTATCGACATGCTGGAAAAGCGAAGAGAAAACCGGGGAAAACGGAGAGAGAACGGGACATGCAAAAGAGGGGAGAGTGGGACATATAAAAAAAGAAGGCTTGTATCTTGGAATTGACGTGGGCTCTGTCAGTACGAACCTGGTCACGATCGACGAAAACGGGCAAATAACAGCAAAACATTACAGGCGCACCGGCGGCAGACCCATCCAGTCGCTGACCGACGGGCTGAAAGTGATCGCGGAGCAATGCGGCAATGCGGCGATAAAGGGCGTCGGTGTCACGGGAAGCGGACGGGAACTGGCGGCTGTTATAGCAGGAGCGGATATAATAAAGAACGAAATAACGGCCCATGCGGTCGCCGCCCAGGCAATAGTCCCGGGCGTAAGGACCATCCTTGAGATAGGAGGGCAGGATTCGAAGATAATACTGCTGAAAGACGGCGTGGTCTGCGATTTTGCCATGAACACCGTCTGCGCGGCGGGGACCGGATCCTTTCTCGACAGGCAGGCCGCAAGGCTCGGAGTCCCGATCGACGAGTTCGGCGACCTGGCGCTGAGATCCGTCTCGCCTGTCAGGATAGCCGGCAGATGCGCTGTTTTTGCCGAGTCGGACATGATACATAAACAGCAGTGCGGACACAGCATCGAAGACATCGTAAACGGCCTGTGCGAGGCTTTGGTCAGAAACTACCTCAACAACTTGGCAAAGGGAAAGGAAATACACGGCCCCGTCGTTTTCCAGGGCGGTGTAGCCGCAAACAAAGGCATAGCCGCGGCGTTTGAAAAAGCCCTTGGGCTGAAGCTGACGATCCCGAAGGAATACGATGTAATGGGGGCATTCGGGGCTGCGCTCATCGCCCGGCGAAAAATGAAAAATGAAAAGGATCCGGCGACAAAATTCAATGGATTTGATGCCGCAAACAGTACCTACGAAACAAGAAGCTTCGAGTGCAGCGGATGCCCCGGACTGTGCGAAGTGGTCGAACTGCGGATGGACGGCCATGTACGGGCAAGGTGGGGCGACAGGTGCGGAAGATGGTCGTCAACTGCGGCAGAGTCGCTGAAGACGGCACAGTAACGATATCCGCTCCATGCACTTCCGGCCTGGCCTTATTACCCGCCAGCCTGCACTTATTTGCCCGAGCAATACATTTTCAGTCTGATCTGTACGTTTCCAACATGATCTGTACATATCCCTGAAAACATTCTGTCTGTCCGGAACTTCTGCCTGTGACCGACGTCTAATCCAATAAAGGAAAATCATGCAGACTGTCCCGTTTTCAATAATTACAGGCGTACTGTCATTAACCGCAGGCGTGCCGGAAGATAAAACGCCGCAACGGGATAAAAATTTTGTCTGCTGTTATTGGAGGTGTATATGATGATGCAGGCGTTTTCTGCCAGGAGTAAATTCACAATGGCGGTGATCCTTCTTGCCGCCGCAGCTGTTTTCGTCGCAGTGATAGGCGCTTTTGCCAATGCGCCGGCAGAAGCGGCAGAAGCGGAAGCAGAAAAAAGGACGATAAATGTCTCGGGACAGTCCAAAGTCACCGCTTCGCCTGACTTTGCGACCATCAACCTCGGCGTCGTGACCGAGGACAAGGACGCCAAAGTCGCCCAGAAGACCAATGCGCAGTCGATGGAGAAGGTCATAAAGGCCATCAAGGCGCTGGGTATCGCCGATTCGGACATCCAGACGTCAAACTACTCGATCTATCCTGTTTACAACTATAAACAGGAGACCGGCGAGAGCGTTATCACGGCTTACCGCGTCAACAATTCTGTCAATGTTACTGTAAGGGACCTGAACAAAGCAGGCAGTGTGATCGACGCTGCGGCCGACAGCGGTGTAAACATAAGCAGCAGCATCACCTTCGGCCTCAGCAATTACGAGGATTATTACAATGAAGCGCTGAAGAATGCCGTGCTTGCAGCCAACAGGAAGGCAAATACGATCGCCGGTGCGCTTGGCGTCAAACTGAAGGGTGCCGTAACGGTCAACGAGGGCGGCGGATACAGCCCGCTGACCAATTATGTAGTATACAGCAAGAGCGATGAAGCAGTCGGCGCATCGACTCCGATACAGGCGGGAGAACTCGAAATCACCGCGTATGTGAACATCGTTTATGAGTACTGATGATGCAAACCGGCGATGTTTGCCGATAATATCGTAACATTATTGATACAAATAATGATGAAAAATATCGTCAGTATTGATGAGACGGATAAGTGACACAGAAAGGGAGCAAAACTTAAAAAGGCCTGGGGTCTGCTGAAGAAACAGACTCCTGGCCTTTTGATCGCTTTAACCGATCAGGACTGCGATAATGCTGACCTGCACCGGGTGCCTGATACTGTCGTTGCTGCCATGACTCCAAACTTTCAATGCTTTCCATAACCTTGTTCACTCGGAACCTTTCCTGTCACGACGCTGTATATACGTGATCAGCCTGGCGATAAGCTTGCCGACATTCGTTATAAGCAGCAGTATCTCTATGGCGGCCAGTATCGCAACTATGAGGAATATGTCCTTATTCTCCATAACCAGTTTCTGCAACCTGGTTTTCACATCTTCCACCGGAACGATCTCGCTTTCCGGGTACAGGCTGATGCGCACTTCAGTATCATCATTCAGGACATAAACTGCGCTTCCGGCCGGGACCGTCTTCTTCAGCGGCGTCTTGAGATCCACATTGACGTTGAAGTCCTTGATGTAGCTTTCGCCCAAAGGGTGGACATACATTATGTCACTCTGGCTGATAAGCCTGACCTCGTGCCCTTCAAATTCGACGGTCTTTATGACGTCGTTTTTGCTTACCAGCGTACTCTTCCGGAAATTATTGAAACCATAGTCCAGGAGCGTTTTGGTATCAGTAAACATCGTTTCTTCCGGGGCATCGAGAACTATGCTGATCAGCTTCAGGTTCGAACGCGACGCAGTACTTATTACAGTCTGCTTTTCCCTGGTGTTGTACCCCGTCTTGCCGCCCAGGATCCCGTCATATTCCCAGAACAGTCTGAAAGGACTTGTCAGCAGGCTCGATTTATTCTTGTCACTCCACAGCTTCACCTTGGATGTGAACAGCGTATTGAACTGCGGATTCGCTATGGCATACCTCACAAGCAGCGCAATGTCCCGTGCCGTCGTGTACTGGCTTTCATCATACAGACCGGTCGGATTGGAGAAATGCGTATCGCTCATCCCCAGCTTTTCGGCTGTTTTGTTCATCAGGTCGACGAACTTGCCGATATCGCCGGAAGAAACATGCTCGGCGACCGCGATAGCCGCGTCGTTGGCGGAAGTCAGCATTACGGCGCTCAGCAGGTCGCCCAGCAGGTATTTCTCACCGACAGCGAGACTGAGCGTCGACCCTTCGGTGTTGACCGACTCGGAACTCGCCGTGACATAGGAGGACAAATTGCCGTTTTCTATTGCAACAAGTATTGTCATGAGCTTATTGGCAGCTGATATATGCAGAGGAGCGTTGATGTTCTTTTCATAAAGTATCTGTCCGGTCTCCGCCTCCATAAGCAGGGCGGAAGGTGCGCTGATTTCGGGAGTTGGCACCATGCTTGCGGCGCCGCGGCCCATGTCTTCAGCACGTGATTCTTTGCCTTCGGTACCGGAGGCTGTGTTGCCGGCTCCTGAGGCGTTGTTCTGAGCAGCCGGACCGGCGCCTGCAGTAACGGGAGCTGTGGTTTCATTATCTGCAAAGCACACACCAACAGAGCACGTCAGAATAAAGACAATTGCAAGAAATATCGTGAAAGCTTTCTTTTGCATTACGTCCTCCATGGAGTTACATAAGCGTTCGGAATTGTTTCCGGTCAAAGTCCGACTTATAAAGTCCAACTGTTTTTCATCAAAGTCCGACTGACAGTTCGGTGGATCTCAGTTGATTTCCAGTCGACCCTGTATCCAAAGTCCGGCTGGTTCCGCTCAATGCTCAGCCCATTTTACGAGTCCAAGTCCGAATTTGTCTGTTAACAGCGGGTGTCGAGGGAATACCCTGAACTGGTATCCATACTCGCCTCCGCCGGTGAGACACAGGTCGGCCGAATATATGTATGTGCCGCCCTCGGCTTCGCCGCGCAACTGCATCGGCAGGTGCATGCCATTAATTATCTCACCTTCATCTCCTATGATACCATAATACAGCTCGACACTCACGTCCTCCGGCTTAAGCTCTCCCAGCGATACGACCGCTTCCAGCGTGGTTTTCCAGCCGGAGAAAGACGTAATGTCGGCGTCTGTCCCCGAGCAGGCCCCGGTACCGGACACCGCATCAGTCCCGGAATATGGGCCGGAACCCGCCTCGTCACTTTCAGCGCCGTTTGCCGCAGTACCGACAGCGGCACCTGCACCGGGTCCGTCAGCCCGCCATCCGCCGCGTTTGATATTCACAAGGTGCCAATTGCTGCGGACATGCTGCTTCCACTGTGCCAACTGTATAATCTTCTGACAGTCCGCGCCGTCGCAGCCGGAGATACTGCAAACCATCCGCATGGCGGGCACGTACAGTTTCGCCATATAATCCTGCAGCATCCGGTGGGTGCTGAAATATGGCGCCAGCGACATTATTGATTCCTTCATCATCCTGACCCAGCCGGTCGGGATACCCTTTTCATTTCTTTGATAATACAGCGGGATTATACTGTTTTCAAGCGTTTCGTACAAAGAGTCGCTGTCTGCTTTGTCCTGGCAAGACTCATCCGGGTATATTTCTTCGGTCCCGATAGCCCAGCCGTTTTGCCCGTTATAACCTTCCCGCCACCAGCCGTCCAGCACGCTGAAGTTGAGGACGCCGTTGAGGCCGGCCTTCTGGCCGCTGGTGCCGCTTGCTTCCAGGGGCATCCGCGGGTTGTTGAGCCACACGTCGACACTCTGGATGAGCCTGCGCGCCAGCGCCATGTTGTAGTTTTCAAGCAGCACTACTTTGCCCCTGAAGCCTTCCTGTCCGGAAATATCGTTTATATACTTTATCAGATCCTGTGCCGGTTTATCGGCCGGATGCGCCTTCCCGGCAAATATGATCTGGATCGGGGCGTTTTCCCTGCCGAAAATTTTACGGATCCGGTCGATGTCCCTGAAAATCAGTGCTGCCCGTTTATATGTCGCAAACCTTCTGGCGAATCCTATCGTGAGCGCATCAGGGTCGATGGCCATGCGCTGCTTCATCTCCCTGGCTGACATCCGGCCGGAACGCATCCTCCCGTTCACATACTCCGCCATACTTTTCTTAAGACTCAGATGGGTTTCCCAGAGTTCCTCGTCCGGGATATTTTCGACATACTTCCATGTGCTGCGCTCATATATCCTGTTTTCCCATCCTTCCGGCAGATATTTGTCAAAGAGTTTCCGCAGGTCTGGGGAAAGCCATGTAAGAGTATGGATGCCGTTGGTGACATGTGTCACAGGCACCTCATCCTCCGGA
>Ga0209720_1002014_pt1 | contig 15862 bp, 25 predicted proteins | sample AD_JPNMR3_MetaG_FD_184426 | JGI IMG/M metagenome (GOLD analysis project Ga0209720, IMG submission 184426) | Active sludge microbial communities of municipal wastewater-treating anaerobic digesters from Japan - AD_JPNMR3_MetaG (SPAdes) (version 2) | ecosystem: Engineered > Bioreactor > Anaerobic...
CTATTCACCTGTAATATATAATACAAATTGGTATATACTTGAAAGTATTATTATTGTATAGTATAGCACTACACTATATGTATCAGTCAATAAAAAATTGATGATTACATGTTATTTGAATACCTTGCACCGCACATTACTGGTAGAGTTACTTTTGCAAAAAATGGTCATGGACTCCCGTTTGATACATTCCTTTCATTAGATGAGCGTATTAATAATGATTCGGAAGATACTTTTTTACAACTACTCAAATGTTTTATGAATAAAAATGCAGTTGCAGGAAAACTATGGCGATAGTTTCTGATAAAGGTCAGCTTGAAAGAAGGGAGTATATCAGTAAAACATGGGGTCAGGAATTTCAATGGTTAGCTGAAAATGAATATTTTTCAATGCGGTCAATGCAAAAAGCAGGTGTTATTATTCCAAAAATATATATTTCAATAAACAGAAGGTTTCTTATTATAGAAAAATTCACCATTGATAGTAAAGGCAAAGTTTTTGGTTTTGAAGAAGTTCTGAGTCTTATGGGGAAAACAGAATATATAAGTATGAAGGAAGTTATGAGCAGATTGCAAAAGTTATTTACCAGGGAACAAATAGTGATGAGTTTTCTATGATTCAGTTATATAAAATAATAGTAATGAATTATATTTTGAAAAATGGAGATGCTCATCTACGAAATTTTGGTGTATTGTATGAACCTGATATGACAAAAATACGATTATCACCTGTATATGATGTAGTTGCCACTGTTGTTTATATTTATAAAGACAAACCTGCACTAACATTGTGTGGAAGAAAACTATGGGCAGGCCTACATGAATTAAAAAAAGTTTGGTCAAAAATTTTTCTTTTTGTCTGAAAATGATAGCAATATGATCATTGAAGAATGCAGATAAGCAGTAAAAGATACTATTACGGAACTAAAGAAATATATTCTTGACAATAGTACTTTTGCAGGTATTGGACAAAGAATTATTGATGTGTGGGAATTTTTATTAACTCAAACTAAAACCATATGGGAGATCCCAGATGACATTCTACGAAATTGGTGAAGAGATAAAAAGAATACGAAAACAAAAAAAATCACACAGGGAATACTGTGCAAAACAGGTATCAGCAGACCAACGTTATCAAAAATTGAACAAGGTGAATTTGTTAATGTGAGTGTCAGAGCACTTGATAAAATTCTTGTGGCTCTGGGGTATGAACTATCGATGCAACCAGGAAATATCGTTGGCCTGCCCCCCCTTACAGGATGATTAATTGAAAATTATACTTGCAATTTGCACCAACCGCTGTAAACTATCGCTATGATTAAACGAAAGATAGAAAAAACGCTTAAAGAGCTTGCAAAACAATATCCGGTTGTAACTATTACGGGGCCCCGACAAAGCGGAAAAACAACATTATGCAGATATGTATTTAAACATAAAAACTATGTAAATTTAGAAGCTCCTGACATAAGAATGTTTGCACTTGAAGATCCACGAGGGTTTCTAAAACAGCATGGAAATAATGTTATTATTGATGAAATACAAAGAGTGCCACAGCTTATATCATATATACAGACAATAGTTGATGATAATCCTGAATCCGGACAGTTTATACTGACTGGGAGCAGCCATTTTGGGATTATGAATGGGATAAGTCAGTCATTAGCCGGCCGAACAGCAATAATAACATTATTGCCGTTCAGTTATGAAGAAATACAGCATATCGTCCCCTGTAACATTGACAGATTGCTATATACAGGATTTTATCCTAGAATACACGATAAGAAATTGAATCCAACACAGGCACTGGCCGATTATGTTGCAACATATGTAGAAAGGGATTTAAGACAACTGGCTGCTATCAAGGACCTTTACACATTTGAAAAATTTTTGCGTTTATGTGCAGGTAGGGTAGGGCAGCTTTTAAATATGCAGAGTCTGGCAAGTGATGTTGGCGTATCGCACACAACTATACGTGCGTGGATATCAATACTTGAAGCCAGTTATATTATATTTTTGCTTCAACCATGGTATGGCAATGTAGCAAAACGTTTGATAAAATCACCAAAGCTATATTTTTATGATGTTGGACTGGCAACCTATCTCCTTGGTATTGAAAATGAAAAACAGATGCAACGCGATCCATTACGGGGCAATCTTTTTGAAAATATGGTCATAGCTGAAATTATAAAATATAGATTCAACCGTGGTAAAAGGAGCAATATATTTTTTTACCGGGATAGCAAAGGTACAGAGGTTGATGTACTGTACCAATATGGAAGGAATATATTCCCCATTGAAATAAAAGCAGGCGCTACAGTTGTGGATGATTTTTTTAAAAATTTTAATGCAGTATGTAAGTATATTGATTGTGAAAAAGGCGCGGTTATATATGGTGGCACTGAAATTCAAAAAAGAACTGGCGTTGATGTTATTCCGTTTGTTAAAATCCCTGATTTATTACAACAAATAGATAAAAATCAATAAACTATTGATGTCTGGAATCACTGTAAGTTATTGACAATAATTGTGTATATTGTAGTGTACGATAGTGGTTGTAAATGGTCAAAGAAACCGGATGGATGATGTAGCTATTTAAAGAGCAGTGATATTAACCTTGTCCATACATTCCATGTAAGGCGCGGAATTACGATTTTCAGGAATTATACTATTGAGGGAATATATGAAACGAGCACTCATTACAGGCATTACTGGGCAGGATGGTGCATATTTAGCAGAGTTGCTTTTGCAAAAGGGATATACCGTTATTGGCGGATTCAGGCGGTTGAGCACTCCAAACTTCTGGCGATTAGAGGAGCTTAATATTCTTGATAAGATTGTCATGGTTGAAATAGATATGCTTGATGCTGGCAACCTGGTGCGCGTCATAGAAAAATATAAACCGGATGAAGTGTATAATTTAGCTGCGCAGAGTTTTGTGGCACACTCATTTGCAAATCCTGTTCTTACGGGTAATGTCACCGGCCTTGGTGTAACCAATATTCTGGAAGCAATCCGAATAGTGAATAAAGACATAAAGTTTTATCAGGCATCAACATCCGAGCTTTTTGGCAAGGCACAGGAAACTCCACAAAAAGAAACAACACCATTTTATCCCCGCAGTCCCTACGCTGTGGCAAAGCTATACGGTCACTGGATGACAATAAACTATCGCGAAGCCTATGGCATTTTTGCTTCCACGGGAATTCTTTTTAACCATGAATCCCCATTGCGTGGGATTGAGTTTGTAACACGAAAGATCACGGATGCTATCGCCAAAATTTACCATGAGAAGCAGGATTACTTTGAAATAGGCAATTTAGATGCAAAGCGTGACTGGGGCTATGCAAAAGAATTTGTTGAGGGTATGTGGCGTATTTTGCAGGCTCCGCGCCCTGATAATTATGTGCTTGCTACCGGTGAAACGCATTCTGTGCGCGAATGGGTTGAGGTGTGTTTTAACTATATTGGGAAAAATATTGTGTGGGACGGCACAGGCGTGGATGAAGTTGGCAAAGACGCAAAAAGCGGTAAAACGCTGATAAAGGTTAATCCTGAATTTTTCCGCCCGGCCGAGGTAGATTACCTGGTGGGAGATGCATCCAAAGCAAAGAAGGAACTGGGCTGGGAGCCAAAAGTAAAATTTAAAGAGCTTGCCGAAATAATGCTCAAGCGTGATATTGAACGAAATAGATAGACGGCTATTTTCAACTCAAATTGAAAATAGTCTTGACTTTTTCCCAGTTTATTGTAAAATAGTCGCAATGATTGCAAGAAATATACAATTATGTTATTTCCGCTGACAGATTTTTGCAGTATCTTTGTTAATACAATTAAAAAAAATGGAATTGCTAATTCCAAAAATGCAGCAAAAATGGAATTGACAATTCCATAAATCAATATGAGTATAAATATAGTATAGGGTTTATGCAGCAAATCCTGAGCAATTAAAAGAATTACAAGTATGAATACATTTGAGCGTATTAAAAAAGAATGTTTCTGGGATTATAAAATAACACCGGAAGAAATTAAAATAATAGCCGAAAGCGGTACAAAAGAAGAAAAGAAAAAATTATTTCAGAAAATCATGTACAACTCCCGTGATAAACTTGGCCATTTGATGATTTTTAAGAAAGATGAGCTTAGGGAATTTTTCAACGATTTTGTTCCAGCGTATAATACCATGTATTTACGTAAACATATGAAAGTATTAAAATATTTGTTACTGAAAGAACATGAACCGGTACAAGAGCTTGCATGGAAAGAGAAATAGATTATACGGCTTTATATGCATTACAGGATGATGTTTTGAAGGTTATTTTTAATCTGGAAAATAATTTTTACATTACAGGAGGGACTGCACTTCACCGATTTTATTACAATGCACGGTATTCAGACGATATTGATCTGTTTGTAAATAATAGTTTTACTTTTCATGAAGAAGTACAGGAAATTTTTGAAGCTATCGCAAATAACGGGTTTGATATTGAAAGGTCTGTGAGCACCAGAGATTTTTACCGCATTATGGTAGACAACATCTTACGCCTTGATTTTGTAAATGACAGAGTATACAGACATGGTAAAAGTACTATAATCAATTCCATACGAGTTGATAACAAAATTAATATATTAACAAATAAAATAACAGCAATTATCAATAGGGATGAAGAAAAAGATATATTTGATTTATTTTGTTTTGCATATAATGAAAATTTTAATTGGGAAGAAGTCTTGCACATTGCAAATAAAAAACATCCGGTTGAAAAAGACATTCTTGTTTATCGATTGAAAACGTTTCCGCTTAATTGGTTAAAGAGAATAAAAACAATAAAATCAGTTTCTATAACTCCGGAAAAAATAGCAATACTGTGTGATGATATTATTAATAATACACAGAACAGCTTGGTGGGTTCCAGTTTTAACCAATAATTAAATCCTTAAAAAATTTCATTGCGAGCACACCGTAGCAATTCACGTCATTGCGAGCGCAAGCGAAGCAATCTCATGATATTATATAATCTTGCAGGCTCATTGCCCTGTAAATTCCAGTGCATGCTACCGGCCAAACGCATTTTGTGCGTGAATGGGTTGAGGTGTGTTTTGAATACATTGATAAAAATATTGTATGTGGCCCACGGTAGGGCAGTAAAACACCATATGCTATACAGGAAATGCATTAAAAAATATAATGAAAAAGCTGCACCATAATGCAATGGTTCAATATGTTATTTTCGCCGACAGATTTTTGCAGTATCTTTGTTAATACAATTAAAAAAATGGAATTGCTAATTCCAAAAATGCAGCAAAAATGGAATTGACAATTCCATAAATTAGTATTAGTGTGACGCCATGATATTTGTACAGCGTTTTATACTACCTCCTCCAACCAGTTTTTTTCTTTTTGGCCCCCGCGGTACAGGAAAGTCATTATGGGTAAAGAATACATTTGTAAATGCCCTGTACATAGATCTTCTTGATCCGGAATATTTCAGGGTTTATACAGCATATCCCGAGCGATTAAAAGAATTACTGAATGCTCAACCGCAAAAAAAAGATATTATTATAGATGAAATACAAAAAGTCCCGTATCTTTTACCATTGGTTCATTCGTTAATTGAGGAAAAAAAGGGATACCGTTTTATCTTAACAGGTTCAAGTTCACGGAAGCTTAAGCGAAGTGGTGTGGATTTATTAGCTGGGAGGGCTCTTCACTATACAATGCATCCATTTTTGCCATCTGAATTGGGTGAGCATTTTATATTTGAAAAAGCACTACAGTATGGTCTGGTGCCTCTTGTATATTTTTCAGATAGTCCAGAGCAAACGTTAGCTGCATACGTATCTCTCTATCTAAAAGAAGAAATACAGGCCGAAGCGTTAATCAGGAATATCCCTGCGTTTACACGGTTTTTAGAAGCATTGAGTTTTTCGCATGCGTCAGTTTTAAATGTAAGTCAGGTTGCACGTGAATGTATGGTTGAACGCAAAACAGTTGAAGGCTATCTTAAAGTTCTTGAGGATTTACTATTATGTTTTACAATTGGTGTTTTTTCAAAACGAGCAAAACGAAAATTAATTAGCCATAGCAAGTTTTATTTTTTTGATACAGGAGTATTCAGACATCTGCGCCCTAAAGGGCCTTTAGACAGGTTGTCTGAAATTGATGGTCAGTCATTAGAAGGACTTGTGGCACAGACACTGAGAACCTGGATGCATTACAGAAACAAAAATAACACATTGTATTATTGGCGGACTATCAATGGGTTAGAAGTTGATTTTATTGTATATGGTGAAGATGGTCTCTATGCAATAGAAGTAAAAAATGCCAGAAGCATTTACCCCGTGGATTTAAAAGGGCTGGAAGCATTTAAAAAAGATTATCCTGAAGCACAATGTATTCTTGTTTACCGGGGCAATGAGCGGTTACAGAAAGGTGATGTAGTATGTATTCCTGTTGAAGAATTTTTATATAAGCTTCATCCGGATAGGCCTATCATGAATATACTATAAAAAATTAAAAAACTCTGTGCTTCCCTGTGCTCTCTGTGGTGGAAAGGAATAACCACAGAGAGCACGGAGTGGCACGGAGATGGATGTGGCTGGTAGTTCTTAAAAATCCTCACATTTTTTATTGACAAAATAAAAAAGATTGCCCATTTATAGTTACATGCGTGTACTATACAATATAGTGCATCAGCCGGGAAGGCCAGCTCATTTTCGCCGTTAAGAAAAAATAATGTTATTTTTAGGGGAATATTGTGGAAACGGCATTTTATATTTATATTTTTGTTTTTCCCTTCATTATTTCAACTGTTTTAATTCCAGTTATTATACAATTTAGCCATAAAAACGGTTTATATGATAAAGTAGATGCAAGAAAGGTTCATAAGGGTAAAATAAGTAGACTGGGTGGACTTGCTATTTTTGCAGGTTTTGTGAGTGGTTTTATATGTTTACTTATTTATGATTTTCAAGTCCAATTCAATATTGTGGTATTCATTATAGCCCTTTTACTTGCTTTTTTTACTGGCTTCATTGATGACGTTATTACCATTAGAGCCATGTATAAGCTGCTTTTGCAGCTTGTTTGTGGTCTTTTGGTGGCACTTTCAGGGTTAAAGATTACAAAAGTTACATTATTTGCAGGTTTTGATGTACAGTTTGGGATATTATCATATTTGTTTACCATGGTATGGGTTGCAGGATTTATGAATGCAATCAATATGCTGGATGGTATGGACGGACTTGCATCGGGTATTGTGCTGGTGGCATCAATGTTTCTTGGAATAATGGGCTGGCTTCAGGGAATTCCTATTGTGACATATCTATGTGTTGTTTTGATTGGGGCAATACTAGGATTTTTATTGTATAATTATCCTCCCGCAAAGATTTTTATGGGTGATGGGGGAGCTTATTTTTTAGGGTTTATATATGCAGTGCTTCCGCTCATTGGTATTAAAAAAGCTTCAACTATTACCATATTTTCAATCCCAATAATTCTATTGTTGATTCCTCTTATTGATGTCATAAATGTTATGCGAAAAAGAATTAATGCGGGATATCATATATTCATTGCAGATAGAAACCACATCCATCATCGGCTCCTTAAAATTGGCTTCAGCAATGAAGGGATTTTATGGGTTATGTACAGCTATACTGTGATTCTTGGAGGATTTGCGGTCTTAATGCTGTATCTATCGCCCTTGCATGCTATAATCCTTACAGTTTTTCTTTTTATGTTAACAATTCTTACTTTCTACATAATATCAGTTGCTGAAAAACGAATTGAAGAGCTGGAAGGAAGAAGTGTTAAACAACAAAAAACACAAAAAATAAAAACACTGCAAAAAGTAAAAAATTCAATTATATACAAAAAGTTATTTACATAAATAAATGTTTTACAAAATTATAGTATGTATGTAAAATTATAATAGATTTGGTTGTAGAAAATGTGTTACGTCAAAGATTAAAAACAATTAAGCCAGTTTTTTCATTTCAATGACATGGCTAAAAATTAAAAATTTTAATTTATAGGAGAGGTATTTGTTTTATGGAAGAAAGAAATGTAATATATGACGATGAAATTGATCTCTATGAGTTAGTTGTCAAACTATGGAAATATAAAACATTTATAATATTATTCACAATTTTTTGTACTGTTGCATCACTTGTGGCAGTTAATTTTATAACACCACGATATAAAGTAACTTGCCAGGTTGTACCCAATAATGATGAATTTGTAAAATTGTTTTTGCGAGAAATAAATAAATACAACGATCCCAAACTATGGCTTTCTGATATAAGATTTAATTACTATCAGGAAATAATTGCTCCTCTTTTTCAAAGTAGAAACCTTCTAATGAGAGCAATTAAAGATGCCCTTCCAGGTGATTTTGATCATGCTTTTTGGATGGAAGTTTTAGATGAACAATTATTGGATGTAAAAGTTGAACGGGACAAACAATTAAATAATGTGATAACTATAGGTATTGAATATACGAATGCTGAATTAGTATATAAAATTGCAAAAAATTTATTAGTTAAAGTTGAAGATGAATTGAAAACAATGTATGCTATTAACAACTCAGGAAAACAACTTCTTATAGTAACTCAAACTCCTACATTACCCAATAAACCATGTAGCCCAAAGAAAACCTTGATTATTGCTGTGACTTTTGTAACTTCACTTTTTTTTGCTGTGTTTATGGCGCTTATTGTTGATTGGATACGCACAGCAAGGAAGCAGTATTTAAGAGAGCAATAATAAATAATACAATATATCTTTGATTTGTTTTTACAATCAACAAGTGTAAAAAGTTTTTTAAAAATCTTGACAAAAATGGATAATTATTTTACTCAGTTTTAATGGGTCTATTTTATAGGTTTTTAATTGCTATTTTTAACGTGTTTTTTTTCATAAAGTTCAATGTAATTTATGCTACTTTATTTATATATTTTTTTGTAGCTTAATGACGTGTAATATCAATTCTTCAAAATATTTTGCTCTGTTACAAAATGCCACTGTAACTGAGAGGGCGAAGCTTTGTGGTCATCCTGAGTCCCGATGAAATCGGGACGAAGGATCTCTTTTTAGAAAACGGTGAGATTCTTCGGGACTTCGTCTTTCAGAATGACAGGAGGTTCGGGCTGCGTTACTCAGGTATACAAAGGAGATAGTCGTAACAGTGGTTGTAAATGCCCGTTTATTAAAACACAAAGAACAAAAAAGAAAAAAATCATGTCATATTTCAATATCATTGACAGGTGTCTAAATGATATATATTTTTAATATATATCAAGAGGTGGCTTTATGCTAAAAATAGCAAAAGTATTTAAAAATGGTCGTAGTCAGGCAATTAGAATACCAAAAGAGTTTAAGATTACTTCAAAAGAAGTATATATTGAACAAGAAGGTAATAAAATTATAATATATCCTAAATACGATGGCATATGGGATGCATTTTTTCAAAAACTGAAAGAGGTTGACACGAATGGTTTTTTGGAAGAAAGGAATCAATTGCCTCTTCAAAAAAGGGACATTTTATTATGATCTACATGCTGGATACCAATGTGTGTAGTTATATTATTCGTGAGAAACCCTATCATCTAAAGGATAAAATTGTAAAGGTTTATAAAGAACATACAGTTTCGTTATCCAGTATTGTTGTTGCGGAACTGCTATATGGCGCGAAAAAGAAAAATAGCAAAGCATTAACGCAAATAATCGAATTGTTTATTGAAAATTTTGTGATATTTGATTTTGACAGGAAAGCAGCTGTTGAATACGCATCAATAAGGGATAGTTTGGAGAAATCAGGAAACATAATAGGGTCTAATGATCTTTTTATAGCAGCGCATGCAAAATCATTGAATGCGGTGCTTGTGACCAATAACGCCAAAGAGTTTAAAAGAATAAAGGGGCTTAAAGTAGAAAACTGGATGTAGTGAAGCAGAAAAACTCAAGGAGTTTTATATGACAACAAAAAAACCTATTTTTATTAGAGCAGAATGGGATGAGGAAGCTAATATGTGGGTGGCTACCAGTGATGATATACCTGGACTTGTTACTGAAGCTGAAACTATAGAAAATCTTGTTGAAAAACTAAAGATTATAGTACCTGAGCTACTGGAAGCCAATGGTATTACTTATGAAAAGGAACTATCTCTTGAGATCTTATCCAGAAGGTTTGAGTTGATTCACGTAGATAATGAAAGATTATAGAGAATGGCTAATTTTACATTAGAATTAAAGAAAATTTTACGCTCCGCTGGTTGTTATTTTGTAAGACAGGGTAAAGGAGATCACGAAATCTGGTATAGCCCAATTACAAATATTCATTTTGTAGTTGATCAAAAAATAAAATCAAGGAATACAGCTAATGCAGTTTTAAAGCAAGCTGGATTGTCAAAGCGTTTTTAGTTTAGCAAAACTTTATTCTTTTGAATTACTATTAAATAAAATTCTACTAAAGGGATTTAATTGAAAGCGAAAGTTAAATTAAAAACAATAGATAATCTCAAAGAATTTTTGATAGATTATTTTAAAGATAAAAAAGTAAAAGTATATCTTTTTGGTTCAAGGGCTAGAGGGGATAATACAGGTTTTTCAGATATAGATATTGGTATTGTATCGGATGAAGAAATAAGTAGAGACATTGTTATTTTAAGAGAAATATTAGAAGAATCCAGTATTCCCTATAAAGTTGATATTGTTGACCTGTCAAAAAATAGGGATTTAATCGATGTTGTTTTAAAAGAAGGAAAAAGATGGTTTTAAATGATATAGTTGAAAGTTTTGAAAAAGCTCTATTAAGACTTGAAGAAGCTTATTTAAGAGCTAAATCAGAGGAGCAGGGAGTGGATTTTGATTTTTTTAGAGATAGTACTATTACTTATCGCGAAGAGATAGCAAATGAAATATTTACTCGTATGAATGGTTTTATTGATATATTAAAACAGGTGCTGTCAGAGTTAAGATATAAGGATTTATAGGTGATTAAGTTACAACGACGAGATTCTTCGGGACTTCGTCCCTCAGAATTACGGGGTGATGTCATCCTGAGCGAAGCGAAGGATCTCTTTTAGTAAAAATATGAGACTCTTCGGGGCTACGCCCCTCAATATGACAGAACAATGTCATCCTGAACCTGATATAATCGTGGGAAGGATTTTTTTTATTAAATAGAGATTATTTAAGATTTTACCACTCAAAATACAGGGAAAAATTAATACTGCTTTAAAATATTGAATTTTTTATGATTTTTCATGAACTATTTGTTAACAAAACACGCTGTTAAAGAAATGGAATTGAGAGGCATATCAGTGGATGTGGTTGAGCAAGTCCTTAAAAAACCAGAGCAGATAGTTGAGGAGTATGGGAATAAAAAAGCATACCAGTCTATTATTGACAATCAGTCAGGAAAAATGTATCTTTATAGAGTAATTGTTGATGACAGTGTGAGCCCGTTAAAGGTTATAACGGTATATAAAACAAGTAAAATTGAAAAATATTGGAGTGCTTAAATGAAAATATGGTATGATAGGGAAGTTGATGTAATCAGAATAATTTTTAGTAATAATCCTATTGAGGAAAGTGATGAAGATAAGCCAGGTATTGTTATAGATTATGATAGTGAGGGAAATATTGTTGGAATAGAGATTCTGGAAGCCTCAAAAAGAATGGAGAAACCTGCATCTGTAGAATTTGAAATTGCCGGTTGAGCTGAAAGAGTTTATTATAAATAGGATAAATTTTAAAGTATATTTCAGAATAAAAGTCCAATAAAAAATTAAATGACCAAAATATTATGCAGTTTTTAACTTATGTATTAGACGAAAGTTTAAAAAAAAAGAGAGTTGAGCAGGAAAAATTACGCAAATACACGTTAAAAAAATTGGATGAAATCCTATTGGAAATGTCGCAAACCATTTTTTTCAAGGATGCTTATATTTTTGGTTCAATAACAAAACCATACCAATTCACAAAAGAATCTGATGTGGATATAGCCTTTTTAGGCCTGGAGGATAAAGATTTTTTTAAAGCAATGTCGTTTATATCAGGACAATTAGAAAGGGACGTAGATATAATACAGATAGAAAATCATCGTTTGAGTGAAAAAGTTGTAAAAGAAGGCATAAAATGGACAAGGAAATATTAATAATACTAAAATCAGAAATACATTCACAGCTCAATGAAATTGATAAAATTTATAACAAACTGAAAGAACGTGAAAAGGCAAATGATAAATACGTAATTGAAACCATTGCCTATCAACTACACAATTTATATTGTGCTTATGAAGACTTATTTAAAATAGTTGCAAAAACCTTTGAAAATAATATTACTGATGACGCTAAGTTTCATATAGAACTTTTAAAGAGAATGGCAATATCTATTGAAGGTGTGCGGCCAAGTTTAATTTCGGAAGAGTCTTTTAAGTTACTTGATACTTTACGAAGTTTTAGACATTTTTTTAGACACGCTTATTCTTATGAACTTGACGAAAGAAAAGTAAAGATTGTTCTGGAAGATGCTTATAAACTAAAAGAAATCTTTAAGAAGGATTTAGAAAAATTTTTTTCAATGTTTAAAATGTAAACGTCATTAGTAAATATTATTTATTTTGAAAGGAGAAGGAAAAATACAGGGAAGGGACTTCTTGGCCAGAATGACAGAGATGTGCCATATGTCATCCTGACCCCGATGAAATCGGGGGAAGGATCTCTGTTTAGGAAAAACGGCGAGATCCTTCGGGACTGCGTCCCTCAGAATGACAGTGTGGTTTGCATATCCCTCAGGATGACATGGTGAGATTGCTTCGCCTGCGGCTAATTATGATATTCCCAATCAATTTTTATATTGACTTTCAACAATTATAAAGTTAAATTTTAGATTAAGCATTCAGATAAAAAAACAGTGAGGCGAATTGATGAAAAGCTTAAAAATAGAAGTGGATGAGAAAAGCTATAAACATATAATTTTTTTGCTGAAGAACCTCAAGATCAAAGGATTAAGAATAATTGAGGATGATACTACAAAGAAGCGGACAAATAACTATACAAAGGAATCCTTAAAAAAACTATTCAACAAAAAAAATGTAGAACTTTTCAAAACTATTGATAATCCCTTAGAATGGCAAAGGAAGCAAAGAGATCAATGGGATTAAAACTTTTAGATACCAATGCAATAATTTATATATCAAAGGACTTGGTTGATATTGAACAGGTTATAGATAATACGAGCGAATATGCTATTTCGGTAATAACCTATATGGAAGTTCTCGGATATGAGTTCACTTCGCCTCAAGAAGAAAAGTTCATAAGAAAATTTTTATCATTCTTTGAAACACTATATATCGATGAGCAGATAAGCAATACTGTTATTGCTTTACGCAAAAAATATAAAATCAAGTTACCAGATGCAATAATATGTGCAACAAGTATTGTAAACGGTGCAACACTTATTACGAATGATGTTAGACTCAAAAATATAAAGAATCTCAAATTACAACTGCTTAATGTATAGTTTAAGTAACATGAGAGTGCTATAGAGGAATTGAATGACCACAGAGTGTGAGGTGGTTGAATTTCACCGGGATCGAATAATTTGCCCTGTGTTTATTGAAGGCAAGAATCTTTTGCAAGAAAACGACGAGATTCTTCGGGGCTGCGTCTCTCAGGATGACAGTGTGGGATTGCCTCGCCTGCGGGTTATAGGGTGCTATAAAGGCAAAAATAAAATAAGGCACTTAGAATAAAACAGTATGCAAAATACTTTTTTTCAAAAAAATATCATTACAAAAAAAGATTATCTTTTTGAATTAATAATAAAAGCATATAAAGATAATCTTGAAGCTGTGGTGCTTTTTGGCTCTGTGGCAAGGGGGGATTTTGCAGTATATTCAGATATTGACCTTTTAGTGGTACTTGGGGAAAGTAATCTATCGTTTAGAAAAAGAATTGATGAGTTTTATGAAAATGTGGGCTATTATTTTGAAGAGCACTTTTTAAGTCCTTTGGTTTTGAAATCAAATGAATTAAATAAATTTCATCCAATGTATTTAGGGATTTTTGATAATTATATGGTATTATACGATAAAAGCGGAATTATAGACAAAGTAGTTCAGGACATAAAAAAGAAGATAGAAAAAGGGGTAGTTAAAGAAGAGTACCACCATAGCAAGTACTGGAGAATATCAGATGCAGCGCAATAGGTTAGTAAATGACTATCTTGTAAGATCAACAAAAAGAATAAAAGCTTTAGAATTTCTAAAATCTGAAGAGGATTATGCTGATGTTGTCAGAGAATCTCAGGAGGTGGTAGAACTTCTTTTAAAAGCTTTAATAATTGCTTTTGGTTTGGAGGTGCCAAAAGTTCATGATGTTTCAAAATATATTGAAATTAACAAGGAAGTTTTTCCATCGGTAGTTATAGATAATTTTGAACGCATAAAAGAAATATCCAGAAAACTACGCAAAGAAAGGGAACTTTCCTTTTATGGGATGGAAGACTGGATACCTTCAGAAGAGTACACTCTGGATGAAGCAGAACAGGCTATAAGCTGGGCAAAAGAGATTAAATCAATTGTTGAAAGGGCTCTTGGCAAAGAGGGTAATCAATTATAAAACATTGCCATGCATATATGATCTCAGAATGGCAGAGAGGCGCACACGTCATTCTGACGCCGATGAAATCGGAGGAAGGATCGCAAGTAATAAAAAAGATGAGATCCTTCGTCGCTTTCGCTCCCTCAGAATGACAGGGTTGTGCATGTGTCATTCTGACCCCGATGAAATCGGGGGAAGGGTCTATTTTTAAAAAAGGAATTCTTATGGACTAAGGCTCTATGAATGAAAGAAGCGAATTTATAAAAAGTTTGAATTTCAAACTACAATGAAATGAATTTGTACTAAAGGGATTTAATTGAAAACAAAAGTTAATTTAAAAACAATAAATAACCTTAAAGAATTTTTGGTAGATTTTTTTAAAGGTAAAGAAGTAAAGCTTTTTCTTTTTGGCTCAAGAGCAAGAGGTGACAATACAATCTTTTCGGATATAGATATTGGAATTTTGTCAGATAAAGACATAAGCAAAGATATAGTTATTCTCAGGGAAATTCTGGAAGAATCTAATATTCCATATAAAGTTGATATTGTTGAATTATCAAAAAACAGAGATTTATTGGATGTGGTTTTGAAAGAAGGGAAGAGATGGCTCTAAGGGATATCATAGATACTTTTGAAAAAGCTTTATTAAGATTGGAGGAATCCTATTTAAAGGCCAGATCTGATGAGGGAGGAGATGATTTTTTCTTTTTTAGAGATAGTACTATTCAGAGATTTGAATTTACAGTTGAAATTTTCTGGAAAACGGTTAAGGTTTTTTTGAAAGAGATAGAAGGTATAGATTGTAAAACTCCTAAATCATGTATAAGAGAATTCTTTTCTGCAGGCTATGTAGATGAAGATACAACATATAATTTAATTGAGATGATAGACTACAGGAACTTAGCTTCTCATACCTATAGAGAAGAGATAGCCAATGAGATATTTTCCCGAATGAATGGTTTTATCGATATATTAAAACAGGTTTTATCAACGTTAAAAACTTAGGATTTATAGCTATCATAACGACGAGATCCTTCGTCCCGATTGCATCGGGACGCTAAGGATGACAGAGTGGGAGTTAAAAAATGACCTTGGTTATTAATCACTGTGAGCTTAGGGAAGCAGTTTCACAGAAACATGAAATGTAAGAAATAAAATGCAAAAAGTTAAAACCTTAAATCCAATATTAATCTATCGGCGCATATTCAATACAGGCGAGAAAAAACGTCTTTTTGAAAATTTTATATCTCTTTCAGTAT
>Ga0209720_1002032_pt1 | contig 15756 bp, 7 predicted proteins | sample AD_JPNMR3_MetaG_FD_184426 | JGI IMG/M metagenome (GOLD analysis project Ga0209720, IMG submission 184426) | Active sludge microbial communities of municipal wastewater-treating anaerobic digesters from Japan - AD_JPNMR3_MetaG (SPAdes) (version 2) | ecosystem: Engineered > Bioreactor > Anaerobic >...
TAAGATAATTATTCCAACGTAGTCAGTTAAGACTTAGGGTAGTCAACTAAGGCTTTTCCAAGCCTCCGCTTCTATAAGCGGTGGGTAGTTGACAGATATAGTCATCAATAATTCCTACTTTATTTAATAGTTATATAAAAAGATATAGTTGATGTATGGTTGTTTATAACTCTTACATATCTATTATCTCTTATAGCTACAGTTGCAACTGCTTCACTATTAATCCACATATTTTGAGTGTCACTTCCAGATACACTATCTAAAATCTTAACATCAACTATTCTACTGCGTGCATCTGTATCAGTACCAAATGTCAGCCAAGTATCATATTCCCAATAACTACCAGCATTAACATTAGCTGTTGTTGAATATGTTAATGTATATGGATGAAAATCTACAACTTTAACAAAAGCAGTGCTATCGAAGCCATCTAACAAATCAGCATCTAATCCAGACCCAGTACCATCTACTGTTTTTAGTTTTGTTAAGATATTATTGATATTAACATTAGTAGTTATAGATGCGTCTGCAGACCCATCAAATTGTGTTGATCCTGTTACATCACCAGATAATGTTATATTTCTAGGTGTTTCTAAATATGCAGCAGATCCTGTTATATCAATATTATATGTGCCTGATAACCTTGGAGGACTTATTATACCAGTATCTAAATGACTTGCATCTGTATAAAATGAACTGTCTCTACCATCCAATAAATCAGCATCTAATCCAGAATCTGAACCATCTACAGTTGATATCATCATTAATAATTGCAAAGCTGTAAACTGAGAAGCATCCAGTTTAAGGTCAAGTTGTTCAGCAAGTCCAGTTATATTATCCATAGTATGATTATGACTGTTATCTAATACTTCAGTCATAATAGTTACATTAGAACTACCATCAAATTGCACAGATCCAGTTACATCTCCATTTAATTCTATTGTTCTAGAATTTGTAAGCATATTAGCACTTGATGCAGTGCCAGAAATATTTATATCATATGTTCCACTCAGCCTACTGGGGGATAGTATACCTGCATTTATATTGGAAGCATCTCTATAAAAAGAACCCTCATATCCATCCAATAAATCAGCATCTAATCCAGAATCTGAACCATCTACAGTCTTAATCCTATCCAATAATTCCTGAGGAGTAAAATCAGCAGAATCTAGTTTGCTGTCAAGAATAGATTGTAAGTTAGTTATATTATCTATAGTGTGATTATGAGAGTTATCAGCAACAGTAACAGTCATATTAACATTACTACTACCATCAAAGTTAACTGCTCCAGATACATCACCAGATAATCTTATTTCTCGTGCTGTATTAAGTTTACTAGCAGAAGAAGCATTAGCATTAATGGAACCTGAAGCATCTCTAACAGGGATTGTATTAGCTATATTAATTAAACTTGCATGATATCCATCTAACAAATCAGCATCTAATCCAGAATCTGAACCATCTACTGTCAATAATAGATTTAAAATAGTAGATGCCCCAAATGTAGATACATCCATTTTTGAATCCAAAATAGCCTGTAAACCATTTATATTATCTATAGTATGATTATGAGAAGCATCCACAACAGTAGTTGTTATTGACATATTTCCAGATGCATCAAAAGAAGCACCACCAACTACATCTCCAGTTAAAGTTATAGTATTACCTTGCAATACTATAGTTTTTTCATTACCAATCAACCCAGCTTGCCATTTATCTACAGTTTCATTCCATATCAAAGATGAATGTGCGACTGATCCTCTGTTGACTTCTATACCAGCATTTTCAGTTGGTGTACTTCCACTATAGTTACTATTTAATACTAAAATGTTATCAGCGATGGATACCACTTCAGAATTTATAATAGTCTGTAATCCCTTAACAATTAAATTATTGACTGTTAAATCAGCATAATTAGAATCATCATAGGATTTTAATTCTAACGATCCTGATACATTTTTTAGTAATACACCATTAGTACCAATATAAAATGAAGTATTATTTGTACCAATATCAGTATTTTGATCGTGCATTTTACTTACAGCCATATCTATTTGATATCCATCACTATTCAAATCAAAAAACTGATTTACTGAATCTGATTTTAATGCAACATTTGTCAAATCAAGAAATAATTGTGGTTTATTTAATACATTATCCCAATCTACTTGTTTCTTACCATCAGTAGATGTACCTTCAAAAAAGTTATCAATTTGTGGTCTAGTATAATATCTAGAATCAAGAGCACCATTATCTAAATCATATATAGTATATGTACCAAATTCTTCAAGTTCACTATTGGCAAAACCCCACATCTTAGATAAAAAGATCATTATATCTCCAGCATCCAATGGCTCTGTCATAGTGATAACTTTAGTGGTGGGATCTAAAATGAAATCATATCCTTCTAATTGTAAAAGACCATTTCTATATAATGCATATTCTTTTACATAATCATCAAAATATAAAGATATATCTATTGTTGTTTCTCCACCAAGAGCAGTCATAACATATTTCTTAGCAAGACGTTCTACGAACACAGGTTGTGCTAATTCTTCATCACTGAATGCTAATTGTTCATAGGCTAAATCAGTTGGAAATACATTTCCTGTTTTTGTTATTTTAAATAATGCATAATGTTTTAATCCATTTAATTGAGCTTCAGGTATAAAAACTATTCTTGCTACAACAGGTGGATATTGTTTAACGTACTGATATTCAACTGCTAAATAGTATACACCATTACTAAATGGCCACGTGCCTGCTAATATATACATATCTGCAGTAAATTCAAGAACTACATAATCTTTAACTACAATGCCTGGTGTTAAATGGAAATATACTTTGTTATCAGTGTCGTATAATATATCCATATCTAGACCAGATACTTTATATCTATCTCCACCACCAATAACAGTTAAATGATTAAGAATATCAGAATCAAGTTTACTTTTTGGATCTATTGTTCTTTTCTGTATGCCAGACCAATTGCTTGTGGGAGTATATGTAGACATAATATAATAATTAACCTCCTTTATTCGCTATCTTTCTTATATTTTTCTTCAGCTGCTTCTTGATTCATTCTGATAAATAGATAATTTTTATCATCTGTTTTAACCAATGAATAAAATCCCTTAACTTTATTACCAAAGAATTCAACTACTATAGTACTACCCCATTTATATATTATACATTTGCCTTTATCATAGATATCTACTGTTCCTGCACCATATTCTCCTTCAGGTATTTCACCTTTAAAAGACATCCATTTGAGATCATGATCTGGTGTTCTTACAGCAAGGATTCTTTCTCCATCTTTAGAAGGAATGTGTGCTTTTGGAAGAGCCCAAGAAGGTGCCTTATCTCCTTTTTTAATTCTTAAATCAAAATGATGATGAGTGGCATAATGGTCATGTATTGTAAATCTTGTAGTAAATGGATATGCTTCTTGATCTTCTCTCAAGGTATTCATATATAAATGTCTAATATAATTTTCAATGATATTTGTATCTGATGCTCGTAATGATTTAATTATTTCATCAACATATTCTAATCTGGTTTGAACATCTGTAACCTTTAATTCTTCATATATTTTATATCCAATTAGTTTATATATTTTAATTATATCATAATAAATAGACCATTGTTGTTCAGCTGTCATATATTCTTCATCTATGGCAACTGGTAACAATATTAATACTGCTATATCTTCTTTGTCAACATTCATCAATTTATAAGTAGGAACCCATCCATCTAAATCAATATGTTTAGTTTTATTATAATAATAAGCTAATATATCTTCTAATGATCTATCCATTATTATCAAATCAACATCATCTGGAATAGATTGTTTTTGTTGAATTTCAGCACGTAATAATTCTTTTTCAAATTCTTCAAATAAACTTTCATTATCAGGATCTTCCCATGGGAGTGTTCTCTTTTCATGCTGCCATTGTCTTATGACCTTTATAGCCATTTCTTCAACTGTATAATATCCTTTTTTGGCAAGTTCATTAACTAAAGTTGTTTTACCAGAAGCAGCTGGACCTGTTATGATTAATATCTTTCTATTGGACATTATTATTTATGCCTCCATCACTATTGTAATATCACTTTCAATACCATTTAATTGAGGCTTCAGAATCTCATTTAAAATAGAAGATGAAGTAATAACTGATACAGTATCAAATACATTTGACATCGCATCAACAAAACTTCCCAAATCTTTACCCATAGCAATGGTTCTTATTTCATTAGTTACATTGGGATTATTACCAAATCTTCTAGCAAATTCTTCAGCAGCATGTTGTAGATACCTTTGAGCATCAATAGAATATTTGATTTGATTATCCAATATTATATCATTTTCTTTAATTCTTTTCAATGAAGATGCTACTATCGATTCTGGTGTTATTGTCTCATTATTTATTATAGATGGTAGTTTATAACTCATTCCTCTTGTAATATTAGATAATACTGATATCAGAGTTCCAATATTAGATCCACTTTCATTTATAAATCCACCCAATTCTCTGGTCAATATAGCTTGAATAATTGCCAGTTCATTTAATGTTGTATTTGGTACTTGTGAAAAAAGATTATTAGTAAAATGAAGCATAGAAGAAGGATTGAATACATCTTGAATCATAGATAACATATTTCCCTCTAAACCAGAGAATAATAAATTGTTTAGCATATTATTTCCAGATACAGTAAATTTACTGATATTATTCATATTGAAATTCAATGGATTTCCATTCACAAAATCATATGTTATCATATTGCCAGTTACATTTTTCACATTATCTAGTTTAAAGATAGTATTAGTATATTCAGACTTAATAGAAATAGATTTTCGTAGTCTATCAAACTTTGTTGTTACATTTGTTAAAATTGGATTATTAAACAACTTTTTCATATTAAAGTCCTTAACTTGAGCAGAAGGAATAGCTGGCTGTGAAATACTGCTATAGTTTGGTTGTTTCATTGCTGAAGATACATCACTTGCTTCTTCAGCAGCAGAACCCATTTTAATATCATATTCTTTACTGAATACTTTAGTAAATGCCTTTCCTTGCATTCTATTTTTATAGTTTCTAGACATATTAGTTATAAACTTTTCAGCAGATGGGAAATCAGGATTCTCTGATCCAGATTGAACCATTACATTATATAAATCTTGAATAGTAATAGATACTTCAATATGCCTAGGTACTTCATTAAAATTAAACTCATTAAGTGGTGCAGACCAAGATAAACTAGAAATACCACCAAGTTTAACATCCATAATATTACCTAATCTGGCTGAAATATAAGGTGGTTCCAAATAAGATATATTATATCCACCTACAGGTAAAGATAATTTTAATAATACTTCTAATGGTTGTATTATATCTCTAAAATACATCTCACTATTTGGATCAGTAGCAAATGTCCTTAGATCGATAGTAAATGTCCATGACATAGTTGTGCTAGAATCTTCCCATATATTTGGGATGTCTATTCTTCCACCACCAAGAAAAGTACGTGATACATCAGCACCTAACGCAGTATATAATTGTGCTGCATTACCACCAATTCTTGTACCATATGTCTGCAATACATCAGTCATTTGTCTTATAAGTTCATCTAAATAAGCAACACCTACACCAGAGAATGCTTGACCAGTTGGGCCTTTTGATACTAATGCAAGTTGTCTTATTTCTCCAGCTGTATTAAGTCTAATTAAGTTAGCTAAATCTTGTTCTATATTAGATGCATAATAATTATTGGTATGAGAATATGAGATAGATGTATCAGGTATAACAGCAAATTGATATTCCTGACTTAACTTCTTAACGTTCATGGGTTTTGTTATATTTTCCCATTCACATGCTGATGCTATAATATGAAGTATTGGGAAAGTAACTTCAAGAAATGATCTTGTATCAAAATATTCTCCATCTGTTTCTGCACCAATTGGAGGTAATCCCATTATTCTATCTACTTTAGGAAATGTAATATCTTTTGAACTTTTAGCAGGTGGTGATGATTTTGAAGAGTTTACAGTAGCCAATTAAGTATCACCTCTCTTTTATAATCCTAATTCATGTGAAAATATTGGAGCTGTAACCCAAGCAAATGCTGTATTATGATCATCATCTTTTGTTTGATTATTATTTGAAGTAACATTAGAAGAATTCGTAGTTGGGCTATTAACTATAACTATATTGTTTCCAGCAGGCTGTTGTTTGTTATTTTGTTGTGCTTGAGATGTCCCAAGTCCAACAGTAGATACCTGTGTTGTTACTTCTTTAGTTTGTAATGATTGCATGGTATCTACTTGTGCTTTAACTGGTTTGACTAAATTTAGAGTGACTGCTCTTTCTTTTAGTTGAGCATCAGCCAAATTTACATCAGGAAGATATTTTGTTAAAATAGAATCTATAAAAGGCATTGGGTTTATGGTATCAGATGAACCTAATTTTCTAACTTCAAAATGCAGATGAGGACCAGTTGATCTTCCTGTAGAACCTGATAAGGCTATTTTATAACCAGGATATACTACCTGCCCTGATTTAACTAATATTTTTGATAAATGTCCATACAATGTTCTTACATTTTCTTGAGGATGATCTATTATAACAGTATTACCATAACCATTTATCCATCCAGCTTTAGAAACTTTACCTGCTAATGGAGTATATATTGATGTACCATGTTTTACACCAATATCTACACCTTGGTGCTGACTGATCTCACCCTTTGAATTTACACGTATTTCACCATATTTGCTGGTAATTCTTTGACTGCCAAAATATAATTTTAATAATTGCTGACGTGTAATATCTGCTTTTAATTGTTCTTTTGTAACAGTTGCTGCTCTTGACATTTCAGGTGCTTCAAATGTTTCTGCAACACCAATAGTGGCTAATGATTTAATAGTATTTATTTGTTCTACATTTCTCTTAATGATTCTTGGTTCATTGATTACATTTGGTGCACCAATAGAAGCTAATCCTCGATAGTTTATCGTATATGCTAATGTATCAACAGACTCTTTAAAAACACCTACTGATTCACTAAAAGTATTAGCAGCACTAACTTGGGTTTGAGCAGATCTATTTGCTAAATCCAAAACAGATTCTCGTGTTCTGCCCAATATTCCAGCTAAGGTACCATATCCCTTTTCTCTTGCTATTTGAGTGATATCTGATAAAAATCCTGCAGCTTTATCTGTACCCATTAAACCAGATAGAAATGCACCTAAGGTGGATCCCATAGATGTTATAAATCCACCAAATTGACCTTTAGCAAAGTCAAATATACCAACTAAAGCATCAAATACTGATCTGACTGCCTTTCCCATAGATTGAGCAAGTTCCATAATATCAGTTTTGAATGCTCCACCTTTAAAGTATTCTGCAATCATAGCCATACGTTTACCTTGCTCTTTTGCCTGCTCAATCATGCTTTGATAGAAATTTGTCTGTTCTTCTTGCTGTTCCTGAACTACAACTACTTCACTAGCTGCAGTTTGTATAGGTGCTACTTCAGCAATGGGTTGACCAGTAAATTTTCTTTTAATGGCATGCCAACCCCATTTAAAGATTTCAATTATAGCATCTTTTATGCCACCTAAAATCTCCCCACCTATTTTAGCTGTAATACGCACATAATTGGGAATATTTTTTATAAAATTTATAACTGCACTAATTGTTCCAGTGACCATTTTCACTATTAATCCAGATACAATATCTCTTAGAGACGATGGTATATTATTTTTTCCACCAAATACTTTTGGTAATAATATATTGCGAAAGAAAGATATACCCTCCATAAATAAAGGCAATGTCATTGCTATACCAATACCAATTGGGCCTAATGTCATTAAAGCACCTTTGGCAAATGGTAATATTTTACCAATTATACCAAATACTGTTTTGCCTGCTGTTCCTATCACACTACCAGCAGTACCTAATGGGTCTTTTATAATACCACGACCAATGGTTTTCATTCCTGAAAAAGTTTTACTAATGCCAGTACCTATACCACGACCAATGGTTTTCATTCCTGAAAAAGTTTTACTAATGCCTGTTAATAAGACATCAGTTATACTCTGCATAGAAGAAAGTATTTTAGATTTGAATTTATTACTAGGTTGCGTATTTTCAGGTAATGTTATTACTTTCTGAGTTTGATCTAAAATATTTTGAACAGTATTGTTTACTATATCTGCTTGCATAGTCTGTACAGTCTGTTGAACTTTTGGTGGGATTGATCCTCTTCTTCTTAATCTACTTGCTCTTGATACACCTCTGCCAAAACCAAACAATACATTTCCTACTTCTTTGACACCAAAGATACCTGTAGATTGTAATATACCACCAACAGTTCTTAATAATCCACTTGTAAGAGACATTACAATAGCTGGTGCATTAATGTTTTTAGCATAATTAGCACCAGCTTTTTCCATTGAAGCTAATATAGCACGTTGAGATTTAGATAATCCTTTCAAAAATGCTTGAGATCCCCATAACCCTCCACCAAAAACACCTTGTATGAGAATATTCTTCATTCCATATGCAGCTAATATAACAGATACTACTTTAGTAATAGATGGAAGGGCATATTTATGCCAGAATATATCTAATGCAGATAACATTTTCTCTTTAAAATAATCTCCAATTGATTGATTTTGTGGTATCTTAATGCCAACCATATTTAAACCAATTCTAGTAGCTGTTGACATAGTCTTAACAATAGCACCCACAAATTCATTATGTTTAAATAGATTTGCAAAGATAGGACCCAGTACATAAGCTATAGCTTTATAAGTCAGATATCCATAAAATAACTTGCCAAACAAAGACCTTGGTGATAAAAGATATCTAGCTATTTGAAATAGAGCAGTACCTACTTTCATGGTACTCTTTAAGACATCCTCTATCTTCTTTGTAAATGTAACTTTAAGATTTTTTAATCCAGTTACTTGTTGTTCAGCATACCTTTCTAACTTTTTAAGATTAAGCTGTTTCCTTAATTCTTCTGTTGTTGTTGAATATGGTTTTAATACATCTTTTAAAACATCACGCATATTATCTGTGGATACTGGTCTATATGTGAGTATAGTTAAAAGTACATTCTTCATATCTGCTAAATGTCTGGTGATAATATCCATTTTGCTTAAAACAATTTTTTCATACGCTTGTTTAATCTTATTATTAGCTATTGTTAATGTTTTTATATTCATGAATAATGTATCAAAATAGTAAGGTGTCATCAGCATGGTTTTGTACAGCTCATATGTGAGGGGCATTGGTTTCATTCTACCCTTAAATTCAATAGCCTCATAACCAATAAAGCCTCTAAGAAATTTAATGTTACCCAGTAACCTAACCAATGCCATTTCAGCAGCCTCTGCTGCTGTTTTAGAAGAAACAAGTTCTTGCATTCTTAGAATACTTTTTCTAAAATTTTCTCCAAAGACACCCAAAAATCCACTCAATCTAAATGTTATCTTAGTAAAATTACTATCTATTTGTTTCTGTAAATCTATCTGATATTTGAAAACTGAATTAATTGTTGTGTTTAAAGTATGCATCTCTTTATATAATGATTCTAATCTTACAACTAATGATAGCTGTAATTGTTCCAATAGAGAGTGCGTTTTTCTATGCGCACTTTCTATTCTATTAGTCATTACTGCTAATACATCCATTAATTTAGCAAATTGTTGATCATTATTAGCATATCCATTTGAAATAGCTGGAAGATTGGAAATTACAGATGCTTGATTTTGTTGTCTAGGTCTCTGAGATGCATTTGTCTGCAAATTAGCTACATCTCTTATAGACCCAGTTAAATTAAGTTTGATTTCCTCTTCATTGGGCATCTATGTTCTACCTCTTCCATAAAATTAGTAAAATACATAACATTAATATTAAATCTCTATGTGATTGTGTTATATTATCTACATTCAATGATTTCAGTATATCATCAGTCAATGCTATATAATCATCTTTTTTATTTATTCTTTTCAACAACGTAAAGGGATCCATATCTCTAATCCTATCTATAGAATCATAATCAACTAAGAGTTTAGCTACTATACTCTTAAGTAACTCTTGTATATCTGTATTGTTCTCCATATCAAATAATATGCTTTCTATTTCTATTTGCGTTAATTGTGTGACGTTTGATAAATAAGATATTACCTGAGATGATGTAATAACTTCTGATAAATTTTGTACTATATCTTCTGCTTTCTCCATAACATCAGGTGTTTGTGATGATATAGACATATTCTGATAATATTTACTAGCTATAGCTTTTAAAGATTGATTTAATTTATTTCGTATATCTATCAAGAATCTATAATAGTAATATGGATTTATTTCTTTTATCATATCATCCTTATATTTATCTAATGTTTCATCTGCAATTTTTAAAACAAGCCCTGAAAAACCATATTTACCTGCTACTGATAATCCATGAAGGTTACTAAGAGTATATTTAAGAACTTCTGGATTACATGACTGAAAATACTTTTTCTTAAGATAACTTATTGTAAAACAAGCATACAATCTAGCAGTAGCATATGCATCATCTATTCTATTGTGTGCTAAGAATGCTAATATATATAAAACTAGGAGATTGTATAATGGATTAGTTATAACATATCCCAAAGCAGGAGCATTTAACAAACTGCTTTGCTGTTTAAACTGTGCAGTTAAATATGATTTAAATTCTTCTTCAGTTATTCCAGCAGTTTGTAATAAAGTAGAATATATGTTCTTACTGATTAAATAAAGACCACATGGCTGATCAATCATGCTTATAGCTGTTGTTATATTTTTACCTATATATTCAGCCATCTGTTCTACATTGGGTGACATTTTGGTTAAGATATCTAATAATTGCTTATCCAATTATTATCTCCCTCTTTAATCAATCATATTTGTTTCAATTTCAATTTTATCTTTAGAAAACCATATAAATTCAGGACAATATTTGTATACTATATCTCTATATGTGGATGGCATATTCTCAATGTCAAAATCATATACTATATCTTGAGTTGGTTCCAATATTTCGCAAAATTCAACATCATCAACAACATCATGAAGATATCTTGCCATCTCAGATCTATAAATATTACTATGAAAACCAGCCTTTAGAGTTAAGAATGTATATAACACATTTTTACATTCAGATATAACTGAATTGATAGATAATCCACTCTTACGTTTGACATATATTCTTACTTTGATCTTTGGTGGTATTTCTATTGCAAATGTATCTGGATAAGTTATAACAGCTTTAGAATTATATAAATTAAGTTGCATATTATTAGAATAACCAGATGTTTTGACAAACTTTATATTAATATTATCAGTTAGCATTTTATACTCACTTAATGCTGTTGAAAACTTTGCTAATTGATTCAATATTAATTCATCTATAACATCTTTTTTGGCATTATAATATTCCTGTTTTATAACTGGAACACCAAATGCATATTGCACTCCATCTGATGCTACTGCTATATTACTATGGCATATATTTGTTACTTCCTGTTTAAGTACAACTGATTGTTTATATGATGCAAAAAACTCACCTTTATAATATATATTAATATCAAATGTGATTAAACCAGGTTGTATTATATTTGTATTAATATTATCAGTTTCAAATACTGCCAATCCTTCAGGAGTATCCCCAATCAAATGAAGAGAATATGTTTGCTCTGCTATATTCAAATGTAAAGAGATATTCATGCTACTATTCTCTGGTAATTTACTTACATTACATATGAATTTATAAAACGTATTATCAGGTGTGCTTTTAATTTGAATAGAATTCAAACCAATATGCACCAATTCTATTTGAGGAGTATCACTCTCTTCAACAGCTGCACTTATTGTATTAGATATTATACGTTTTCCATTAGATAATATCTCTATATCACCAGAAAATTGATGTAAATTACCAAGTTCATATGTTATATCTATAGTCCAATGTAAATCACCAACAACAAAATCATCTAGTGGTATGTTATCTGTAATAAATGTAAATCTATCAATCTGAGCAGTATTTAAATGCATAGTATAATCTCTATTATTGATATGCAATGTTACTGATAATTTAGTAGTATCTATATTTGATGCCAAATTTAATATATCTACTGAAAACATACATTTATCTTCTAAGCCTGCTAAGTATTTAAAATCCAATGTATAAACATTAAACATAGCTGGAGTTGGTACATTAGAAGATGTAGCATTTGAAACAATATCTGTATCTATAGGTAATCCAGATTTAAATAATGTAATGTTGCCTCTGTAAGTATTATAAAAACTAGTTGCATATAGATCTTCCCAATAATTAGGATCAGCTAAAGACTTATTAATATTATTATCAGCAAGAGATATATAAGTTCTATTATTATAATTTACAACATCATTAATAGAATATACATAAGATGGATTATATATGCCTTTAAAGTTCCAATTTCTTTTTAGATCATCAAAGTATAAATACAGATACCACATCTGAACTCCTGTATTTATAATATATGATTCATAGTCTATATAATTGGAACTGAATATACATGTAGTATTATCATCATATACTTTAGTTAATGTTAATGGAATTCGATAATTGTTTCCTATTTGAAATTCTGCATGAATCTTATCTACAGTCATATCTGTAAGCTTATATACTTCTGCAGTAATAGACATTTGATGTGTGTTTGGATATAAATATACTGATATTGTTCTTGCACCCATTAGTATATCTTCACGATCACTCTTAAACGCTAAGCTGGGTGATACTTTTAAATTATTCAGATTATAGAAATATCGTGCCAATGGTATATCATAATTATCATCATATTCTATTTTAAAAGGAGAGACATAAGAAATATTATCATACGTTAAAACAGAACCCTGTTCTATTACATTATTTATATTATCCATTTGAACGGGAATAGAAGCAGTTGGCATTGGAACTTTATCACTATCATATTTGACTATATAAAGAGTGATTTCATTGCCATAGACATCTCTTCTCTGTAATACAGGTAATGCTATTAAATCTGTAATACCTGTTACTCCTTGAAACCCTTTATAATCCTTTTCAGTTACCAATCTTTTTGCTGCTGATATATTCTCTATAATATGTTTTTTTACTTCTTCCAATGTTTCACCATTGGAACCATTCATAATAGGCAATGGATTATAACTTATGACATTAACTATATCACCAGATATACCATCTATTATACGATCAGCCAATTTGGCTGTATTGGCTGCTATATTTCCTTCTGCACCAAGAGTGGAATATATAGTTATTAATGCTTGTGCTCCATTATGTGGAAGATATCCATGAATACCATTACCAAATCTGACAACTAGACTTCCTTCAGATTGATTCATCATTAGTTCATATACTTTATCTGATGATGATGCTATATAAATGGAGTTAATTGGTTTATATAGTTCTCCACCAACATTAACTACTACATCATATATATAACCTTTAAATCCAGATATTGGCTCATCATAAAACTTATATAATTGAGTATTTTCAAAAGTAAAAGAATGTGTATATATTTCTAATTGTTGTATTTCTACATCAAAAACAAGACTTGGTTGTCCTGAACTAATTTCTATATTATATGTTACTGGAGTAACTATACCAGTAGCAATATCTTCCTTTATAATTTCTATAGTTGTTGAATCTTTTGTAACATAATAATTATGAATTACTTTATATGCAGCACTTTCTGAGGTAACATTAGAACCTGCTGGAATCTTAATTTTCATATCACCAGAAGCTAAGGGAATAACCACTTTTAATGTACCTGAAGCTGGTACTACATTTTGGATCTTATAATCTAATTGAGCTGCAATGTTATATACTGTAGATGGTAACGTTGCTCTTATTAAAAATGCTTCATTGTATGCTAGTGCATTTTGAAATAACATATCTGAAGTCAGATATGTTAATGCTTGGATAAAATACCCCAAAAAGCCAGATTCATATAAGTCTATATTTTTTAATTGAAAATATTCATCAGTTAAATCAACTAAACTCTTTTTAATATCATAAGGATCAAATGTTGGTAGATTTCTCGCATCTATAGCCAAATTAATGCACACCTCTTTATATAAATATTATAATACAAAAATATATTTGGAGAAGAAGTATTCTTGTTTCTCCTTCAAATAAGAATGGATATTGAGAATACTTCTTCTCCTGATACAGTTAATCAAAAAGATTAAAACCTATATTAACTTATATACCACCAGTTGCCTCTTCATACATCGCATCAATAGCAGTAATAGAAGCAGCCACTGTGCTTTGAACCAAACTCTGTGCAGTATATATTGCCTGTTCACCAGTATACATCATATCAAAACTAAATTCAATCTCTGGTTCTACTTTTTCTTGAGTAGTCCTATCACTAGAGAAAGAGTCAGTTGGTATCTTAAGAGGATATACTCCAGTAAAAGCAGCAGCATATTGAACTGTTCTAGCATCTGGTAGAGTTGTAGCATAAATACATTTGCCTTTATAATCCACCTGCGAAGCAGACCCTATAGTTGGATCAGCTATACCATATATCACATTTCTAAATATGGTTACCCATTTACCCATTATTTGAACGATAGGTAATCCTGCAAATTCAACAAATCTAGCTGTAAATCTCTTGTTATCATATTCAACAGTACCTGGTACTGACCAAGACATATTGTTTATACCATTATATTCAATTGGATTAACAGTAATTCCTGGTACAGTAACTGATTGACATACAGTAGTTAAAAATTTACCAACTTCTGCAGACAATGCAGATGGTAGTTTAGTAAAAAATAGAAAATGATAACCTGTTTGATATGGATCTATTGCGGTTGCATGGTCACCAAACATACCCCTCAACTGATCAGGCCATCTATATTTATCAAATGATCCCATTACAAAAGGATTTGGCATTAGTTATTACCTCCTGAGTATTCTTTTTCTAAATAAAAGTGTTATTTCTTGCTTTCTTCTGCTTGTGTTCCTTTAAACACATCTCTTCCAACGAAGATATCAATTAAAATGTTCCACAATGCTTTAAAAAATTGAATTTGAGCGTAAATCATTATTGGTATACTTGCTTTTACTGCTAAAGGCTGTCCAAGCATTAATCCAAGTGAAAACAGAACATTTGCAGTTACAGCTGCAAAAAAGTTTTTAACTACACTTAAAGCTGTTTTTTTAGTTGATTGGAATAATGTTGGTATCCTCTTTTTGAGACTATTATAATGTTTGTCAATTTTAGATAAATTTTTGACTAATAAGTTAGAACTAATAAAACCTACAGCAACATTAAATGCAAATTTATTTAATCTCTTATCATTAGCATAAACTGGATTCTTTTTTGCTTCTGTTAAAACATGAGTATATAACATTTTTGCATAGCTTAGTATTGCATTTAAGATAGATTCAGCTGGCTTCTGATCTTCAGGTAAAGTATCAACTAACATCTGAAAAGCAATTTCTACACTATCTTCAGTAGGTGGTAAAGAATTGATTTGTTTTACTAATGAGTCTGCCTCTGGACTCTTAGTCTTTTTGAGGATATTATTAAGTTGCTTTAAAGCCTTTGCTGTAGAAGGTTTAGCTTCAATTATTATACCCTCTTCTGTCACAATAGGCTCACTTGCATTGACCATATCTTCAATCATGTTATATTGTGCAGCATATATGTTAAATGCAGCATGCATT
>Ga0209720_1002040_pt1 | contig 15714 bp, 14 predicted proteins | sample AD_JPNMR3_MetaG_FD_184426 | JGI IMG/M metagenome (GOLD analysis project Ga0209720, IMG submission 184426) | Active sludge microbial communities of municipal wastewater-treating anaerobic digesters from Japan - AD_JPNMR3_MetaG (SPAdes) (version 2) | ecosystem: Engineered > Bioreactor > Anaerobic...
ATAATTCTTTTTTTCAAGGAAAATGGAAGCCAGTTTGATTTTTTCCCTGCTCTGGTTTAGCCTGAATTGGATTTTTTCTAATGTACTTTCCATGATATTTAAAGTGAGTTAAATGTTTATAAATTCACTGTTCTCTTAACGTATACTAAGAATATAGCGTAATTGCAAGTCTTTTTTATCTAAAATAATCAACATGAAGTTTCCTGTTAATGAGATGTATTGCCTTTCTTAAAAAGGTAGGATTGAAAATAACATAATCATCAATTTCATTTTTGATGATGAAATAAACTGAGTTTTTTCAATTTGACAATAGTTTGATATAATTTAAAAATAGTAACAAAAAGCAAAGGTTTGTCATGATAGCCCTTATTACAGATTTTGGAATAAATGATCCCTATGTTGGTGTTGTTAAAGGAGTGATTTATTCACAAGGATATACCGGATCTATAGTGGATATATGCCACCATATAGTCCCTTATTCAATAGAACATGCTCAATATATCCTTACAACATCGTACAGGTATTTCCCTGATAATACTATCTTTTTGGTAGTTGTAGATCCTGGAGTGGGTACACAACGAAATATTTTACTGATACATGATGACAGGTATTATTTTTTTATGCCAGATAATGGTATAGCAGGATGTCTTAATCAGAATACCATAAAAGTGTGGTCAGTGGATACACAGGAGTTTGTCCATGCTTCATCAACATTTCATGGACGAGACATTTTTGCAATGTTAGCTTCCCGATTAGCCATGCAGGGTATAGAGGCTATCCATTGCAAGGAGTGCACAAATTATGTACAACATCCGTTTCCATGGTATGACATCAAAGTGGATACTGTGTATACAAGGGTAGTGCACATTGACAGGTTTGGCAATTGTATTTTATCATTGCCAAATGAACAGTATTCTTTACAATTAAATGCAATAATCGTTAATAATAAGCGCTATACTTTATACCATTGTAAAACGTATGCTGATGTGCCATTAGAGGCAATTGGTATATTAAAAGGTAGTAGCGGATTTATTGAAATTTGTATGAATCAAAAAGATGCAAGCAAACGTTTAGCTGTAACAACAGGAGATATGGTGGAATTACTTTATGAGTGAGCGAAAAATTGCAATACTTATTGGCGATGGCATGGCTGATTACCCAATCGAAGAGTTAGGAGGTAACACGCCATTACAGTATGCTAAAACCGATCACATGGATTATCTGGCAAAAAATGGAATATGCGGTCTTGCTCGCACGGTACCTTCAGGCATGCCACCGGGAAGTGATGTTGCAAACCTTTCCGTGTTTGGCTATGACCCTGCTACCTGTTATACCGGCAGAGCACCGCTTGAGGCACTCAATATGGGCATTAATTTAGGACCTGATGATGTTGCATTCCGGTGTAATATGGTAACTATCGAACATGATATTATGAACGATTTTGCTGCAGGTCACATTGATTCAGAATTTTCAAAGATTGTCATTGATGAAATAAAAAATACAATACACAGGGATGGCGTTGAATTTTATGCAGGTGTATCATATCGCAATATTATGGTGGTGCGTAATTTTAAAGGTGAACTACCAATTACCACGCCACCCCATGATATACAGGGAAAAAAAATTCATGAATACTTGCCTAAAGGTGCAAACAGTGAATTGCTAAATGACATCATGCAAAAAGCAGCAGGGGCGATAGCTCATAGTAAAAAAATTGCAGATGCAAAACTAAAGTTTAAGGGCAATCCAACGGGGTTATGGCTGTGGGGAGGTGGCTTCAGGCCAAAGATGGAGCCACTCTCAACACGGTTTGGATTACACGGACATACTATTGCAGCGGTTGACTTAATACATGGTATTGGAAGGGCAGCGGGACTTACCCCAATTCATGTTGAAGGTGCAACAGGCTATATTGATACAAACTACAGCGGTAAAGCACAGGCTTGTATTGATGCAATGAAGAATGCAAATTTTGTGTTTTTGCATGTTGAAGCACCTGACGAATCGGGGCATGAAGGTAATTTAGAACATAAACTTAAAGCGATAGAGGATTTTGATGCTAAAGTTGTGGGTCCTGTTGTAAATAAGCTCAATCGCTACGGCAATTTCACAGTGCTGGTGATGCCTGATCATCCAACACCGCTTAGCTTGCGTACACATTCAAGCGATCCTGTTCCTTTTGTTATATATGCCCCTGACATGAACTATCGCTTTAATTGTAAAGGCTTTAATGAAGTAGATGCAAGGGATACTGGTATATTTGTTGAACATGCACATGAACTTTTAGCAATGATTGTGAACAATGTTTATCCATGGTGAGGAATATATGTCAAAAAAATTTATAGCTCTTGTAGTTATTGGTGTGATCATAGCTGGCGTCGTTATATATAGAGCTATGGCACCGGCAACCATTGACAATGCTATTGAGTACATTGACAGCGGGAATTATAAGAAGGCGTTAAAGGTGCTTAATACACTTGCAAAAACTTCAGGTTATGAAGATGGTGAACGCATATATTATTACCGTTTAAAAGCGCTTTTAGGATTTATTAATGAATTGAATGAGGACTATGCTGATGAGTGCAAAGAAATACAAAAAACAAAAAACAAAAAAATTGAATCTAAGCTCAAAGCTAAATTAGAAGAAATAAACAAAGAGACAGAGGCGGATCTTATTCTTGTTACTGATCCGGAGTGTTATATATCCATGGGTGGCACGTTATATGACGAATTTGTGTCATTGTATCCTGGCAGTCGCTACATAGAATCAATAGACTTTGATATGCTGCAATTTATTATGAGCAAACATCCGGGTACTATCAATCCAGTTATTGAGTTCTATAAACGCTATCCTGAAACTACGTACCTGTCATCGCTTGTAAATATGGTATTAAAAGCGCTGGGAAACCCAAAAATTGAATTAAAAGGGCATGCTGAAAAGCTTACTGAAATGATTCAGAACTTCTGCAATAAGTATCACACAAGTGCAGAGTATTACCGGTTGTTCAGATGCAAAGGTGAAAATGTCAATCTACGTGATTCAGCTGGTACTCATGGGCAGATTACCGGAAAGCTTAATAAAGGTGAATTTGTTATTCAATTAGAGCGTTCAATGGATTCAGTACAGATTGGCGATGTGCGTGACTACTGGTACAGGGTAGTTTCCGTAAGTGGCAGCAGGGGATGGGTGTTTGGCAAGTTTTTAGAGCGCATTGAGCCTATGACAAAAAATTTGGTCTCAGAGGATGAAGGTTTTACTATTGATGAACATTTTAGCGAATGGATTGATTCGCATACGCCAAAAGGCTGGCAACATATGTATCCTGGCTTTGAGGAAGCTATAAGTTTTACCAAACTTAAAGATATACATATTGTTAAGCTCGATTCAGGTGAAAAGGGTGGTCTTTACAAAAAAACTGGTAGCTTTCAGAATATGGTGTGTAAGGTAAAAGGGCGCTTGCTTAGTGGGAATGTTATTCTTGCTGGAGTTGTTGGCTACGGAGGGCTTGCTGCGGTGATAACATTGTTGCCTGAAGAGGTTGATGTGTGCGGATACAAAATCCCGTATACAACGACTCAATGGCATGAGTATGAATTGCGTAGTGAAGGCAAAACGCTTTCCTTGTTTATTGATGGGGAACTTGTGGCGCGAAAGATTAATACAAAAAAACATGATCTCTTGAAATCTTCTGGCATTTATATTCTTGTGTGCAGCACAAAGACACAAGCTGAGATAGAATATATCAGGATAAAATAATACATTTAAACAACAAGTTTTTTGCCAACAACACACCAGACCATATCTGCAATACTTACAGCCGATGGTATCAGGTAGCTGAAATTCAAGAATCCATGTATCATCCCCTTTGCCTGTATACATGTTGACTGTATTCCTGCTTCACGTAAAAACAGGTTATACATTTCACCCTGATCACGTAAAGGATCATGTTCAGCTGTTATAATAATAGCTTCTGGGATCCCAGCAGGATTTTGATGAAAGATTGGGAACATGTAAGGATTAATAAAATCAGCAGGTGATGAAAGATATAGCTGTGTGAACCATTTCATTGATGCTCTGGTTAAAAAAAATCCATCTCCAAATTGCCGTACTGATTCTGAACATACATCAGGTGCCACAACTGGATAAAAGAGTACCTGAAGTTTGGGTAAATCCATGCTGGTATCTTTACATCGAAGACAGGTTACTGTGGCTAAGTTGGCGCCAGCACTGTCGCCTGCTATAGCAATTTTTGAAGGATTAATATCAAAGTTTTTAGCATGATCTTTAATCCATCTAAATGAATGGTATGCATCATCAACAGCAGCGGGGAATTTATGTTCTGGAGCTAATCTGTATTCAACTGATATGACTTTACAACCTGAAGAATTGGTTGCTTTCCTGCATACATGGTCAAAAAGTTCAATATTACCAAACATAAATCCGCCACCATGGTAATATATAATAAGTGCATCAGTAGTGGTAAATGGCTCATATAGACGGCAAGAAAGAGAAATATCATTGTAGGTTATTTTAAAATCACTGGTTGATTTTACATCTTCTTTGATCTGCCTATCAATACCCATATCCATCAATTTGCGGGCCTGTTCAACGGTCAAACTGCTTAATTCAATATTTTTTAACAATTCCAGAACTTTTTTTACAGAAGGATCTAATGACATTGAAGACCTCCAACTGTTTTTTTGTGTGCGATAGTTACTGTAAAAATTAATGAATGGACATTAATATGTCAACGAAATTTTTTATATTAAAAAACCCTCACTATGGGAAGCGAGGGTTTTCAATATTAATGTTAATTTGAAGTGTTAATCCTGAATAAATAAAAACAATGATTCAATAAACTCAGGGTCTTCCTTATCTATAACTTCGATTATATGTTTGTGAAGCCTTTTTTTATGCTCGCCAAAAATGCCACGTTTTTTCTTGAATGATTTTGCAAATGCAATTGATTCCTTCATGAGTTCCTCTACATTGGCGCAGGCTTTTTCAATCACATGGTGTTCGGCAAGCTCAGGTGCTCCTACACGCCTGCCGGTGAGTTTCATCTCATTGAATTTATAGTAGGGAATAGCTTTTTTAACAAACGCGATCATACCTGGCAAAAATGGGATTCCTAAATCAACTTCAGGAAAGCAGAAAAATCCTCTGTCGGAGCGCATGAATCTGAAATCGCATGCACATGAAAGGATTGCTCCATTGCCAAAAGCATGCCCGTTTATGGCTGCAACAACCGGCATGGGTATAAGCAGCAGGCGCTTAAACACATTATTCATGCCATACATGAAATCTTTGATTGCCTTGAAATCTTTTTCTGCCATACGTGGCATCAGCCATTCAATATCAACACCTAAACTGAAATTCTTTGCATCACTTGATGTAAGCACAATACCATTAATTTCCTTATCAGCTTCAATTTCATCCAGAGCCTGCAACATTGCCTGTGCAAACATCACGTTATGGCGGTTTTCTGTTGTGTTCATGGTGATAATTGCTATGTTTTCATCCTTTTTCCATTCTACAATGGCCATATAAGTACCCCCTTTAGTTTTAAATTTAGTTATTAGTCACTGCATATTCTAAAAGAGCCTTTGGAAAAAAAATCTTTTAAATCCTGCGGCAGGATATCCTGTAAAACATACAATAGTTCGCTGCAGTCTTCATCGCATACTATCTGGTTTTCTCTGTCTTTGAAATTATACTTATTCCAGTTTAGGCAGCGTGCATGTGTCATGATAGATGTAAATATTTTTTCCATAAATGTGGTCTCAGTATCCCAGACCAGATCTAACTCGTAATAATAGTCAAGCCGTGTACCCACAGGCTGAAATCCCCGCTGAAAGGCCGTATCAATTATCTGATGCCAGATACGTTCCTGGCACAGATACACAGAGCTATCATACATATTTTGTAACATATATGGTGTTGCCATATCTGACACATTGGTATAGTTTTGATAAACTCCAATTACTATAGCATAACAACGTTATGCCCTGTCAAGGAACTTTATACCGACAAAAAATTAAATTGATGAGTTCTTTAATTATATACTACAGTCACATCCTTATCATAATTGTATTGAGAAGTAAGGGAAAGATGATTATAATCACTATCTTCATGGCTGTTATGTTGATGGCACAGTGTAATCTAAAAATTACAATAAATGCAAAAAAAAGGGGCTTTTGTAGCCCCTTTTTTTTGTAAAAGTCAATTGCGTCTATAGAGCAGAAACTTTCACATTTTCTTTTACCAGCTTTTCAGCCAGAGCAATCTTTTCCTTATTATCTTTGGTTAATAAAGCTTCCATCTTGTCAATCTGGCCTGCTACCTGATAAGCATTGCTTGAAACTAAAAGCAGTGGAATATTCTTTTCAGCTGCTTTTGAAATGATATTTGAAGGCGGCAGAATATTGTTGGTTAAAATGATACCAACAGTATTTGTTTCAAGTGCAGAAATGATGATGTCACTTCTGTCGCCGCTTGTTATCAAGAGCTTGCCTTCTTTATTGAAAAGAGGATTTCGCAGTGCTTCATTGACTGACATTGCACCAAGAAATACATTCTTCACAACCCTATTTAAGCCAGCTTCACCAGCTATAACTTTAGCAAACAATGCTTCTGACAGATAGTCCATGGAGAAGTAGGTAAGGTCAGCTGCATAGGGAATCATTCCTAAAATAGGAACACCCATTTTTTCAATTTTATCAGCATAGGTGCTCTTAAAATCATCAAGATCGTGGATCTTGTTGATGATAACACCCAGGAAGTTAATATCACTTGTATCAACATACTTTTTGAAAAGGGTAATGTCATCAATGATGACATCATCATTGCCACCAACAATGAGAACAAGCTTTGCATCAAGTGATTTTGCAACAGTTATTGGGTCAAGATATACTGAAACGCCATAGGCTAAATCTTTGCCACCTTCGATGAAGAGAACTTCACGGTTTTTGGCAATTGATTTTGCCACTTCCTGAAGCTTTTCTTTAATCCGGGCTTCATCATACACATAGCGCAGCTTGGCATGCTCAAATCCAATGGTCATATCTTCAGGATTTTCTTCCAGGCCAAAAAGATTAGTCAGAAGTGCAGCATCATAGTCCCATAACCGTTTTTTCCTGTATATCAGTCTATCGCCAAAGGGCTTCATATATGCTACTTCCTTGCCCATTGCTTTTGCCAGACCAGTGAAAATGGTTGTTTTCCCGGCGCTTCTTCGTGTACACGCAAATACTATTTTATTCATAATTACACCTCACTTACGATTTAGAAATTATTATCCTGACGTCTACAGCTTTAAGGCCTTTGCCCTGCTCATAGACCACGACAGGATTAATCTCGATATCTGTGATTCGCGGTATCTTCCTTATGATTGTTGCAACTTTAATAATTGTGTCAACAACAATATCAATATCTTTCTGCTCTTCACCGCGAACGCCTAACAGTAATGGATATGAACGAATTTCAGAAAGCATTGAGCGTGCTTCTTTCTTATTGATTGATGCAGCCCTGAATGCAACGTCTTTCATGACCTCAACATAAATACCACCCAGACCACACATGACAATTGGACCTAACTGTGGGTCTCTGCGGGCACCTATGATGAGTTCAACACCTTTCTGAACCATTTCGCATACTTCAATGCCATCTATGACTGCATCTTCCTTATATGCGCGACAGTTCTTCATAATAGCTTCATAGGCATCCATTACTTCCTGTTTATTCAATATGTCTAATGCAACGCCGCCAGCATCAGATTTGTGTAAGATGTCACGAGAAACAACCTTCATAACAACCGGGTAACCTATCTGCTCAGCCAATCGTACACACTCGTCTATCGATTTACCAATACCTGCGCCTGGTATCATGACGCCGGAAGCTTTCATTACAGCCTGCCCTTCGTTTGCAAGAAGGAATGTTCTTCCGTCAGCAAGTGCGCCATCAATAATCTTGTTAATAGTAGCTATGTCCATCTGTGCATCTTCTACACTGTCATCACGTTCGGCTAACATGTTGGTGTATTTATACAACGCACCCATACATGATACAGCTTCGTATACTTCAGGGAAAACCGGAACATTCATTTTACGCAGTTGAACTACTGCGTCTTCAACTACTTTGCCACCAACTATCGCATACGCAACAGGCTTGCCGCTGGCCAAATGCTTGCCATAGGTATCTCTGATCATTGGTGCTAAGTTTTCAGCATCAAATGTAGCTGTTTCACAGTACAATGCCAGAGTTGCGTGCATGTCTTCAGAACGTGTTGGTGCGGTGAGTGCCAGGTCATAATCTGCAGCTTTTGCTCCACCGGTAATGTCTACCGGATTTTTGGTTGAACCAAAGTCAGGTGTTGCCGGACCAAATACTTCTTTTAATACTAGCTGGTCGTCATACAGTTCAACACCATATTTTTCACATGCATCAGTTGCCATAACACCAATACCGCCACCATTGGTAACAATAACAGTATTCTTTCCTTTGGGGCGTGGTGAATATGCTAAAAACTTACACCAGTTAAATGCTTCCTGTAAGCTTTCAGCACGCAGTAACCCTGTCTGTCGTGCAATAGCATCAAAAATTTCATCTGAACCAGCCAGCGAACCAGTATGGCTAGCAGCAGCCATTGCACCTCGTTTTGATCGGCCTGATTTTAATACAACAATTGGTTTTAACTTTGTTGCTTCGCGAACAGCTTCAATAAAACGTTCGCCATCTTTTACGCCTTCAATGTACATCAAAATAACCTTTGTTTCCTGATCGCGCATGACAAAATCTAAACAGTCTGCTTCGTCAATATCTGCTTTGTTACCCAGTGATACGATAGCGGATAATCCCATGTTTTCAACAGCAGTTTTCCCTATCATTGCTATCCCCAGTGCACCACTCTGGGTAAGGATGGCAACATTGCCTCGTAAAATATCTGTGGCAGAGAATGTTGAATTATAATTACCTGATGCAGAGTATACGCCAAAGATGTTTGGGCCAAGTACCCGTGTTCCTTTGGAATTGGCATATTCCACAATTTTGTGTTCCAGTTCAACCTCGCCAACTTCGGAGAAGCCTGAGGTAATAATCTGAACATGTTTTACGCCTTTATCAGCGCATTCCTTAACTGCATCAAATGCTAACTTTGCAGGAACACAGATTGTTGCTACGTCAATTTCATCCTTAACATCTGAAATGCTTGGGTAGCAATCAACGCCTAAAATGGCACCACCTTTGGGGTTTATTGGATAAATTTTACCCTTAAAACCACCCTGAATGATATTTCGGGTGATGCTGAACCCAATTTTGCCCGGTTGGGATGAAGCACCAACTACTGCAACACTTTTGGGCTGGAATAAAGAAACAATACTATCCTTTTTTGCTTTCATTGTTCATCTCCCCTAAATTCCATCTTCAATTCATATACTCCTGCGCTACTCCTTTTTTCTATATTAAACCCCATTTTTTCAAATAGATGCAGCATGGGCTTGTTTTCCACAAGCACTTCTGCAGTGAATCCCAGCAAACCATTTCTCTTTGCTATCTGAGTCAGATATGATAACAGTACCTGACCAATGCCTTTATATTGATAATCATCACGCACAGCAAATGCCACTTCTGCCCAGTGTTGAAATTCCTGTATACCGTATTGACCAACGCCGACCACAACTTCTTTTTCATTTTGTTCAATCACAGCTAAAATCACCATCTCTTTGGTGTAATCAATTACCACCATCTCCTGAAGCCGCTCATGGGGCATGTCTTTGCGTGTTGATATAAAGCGCCTGTAGAGGCTCTGGTCGGATAGTGAATAGAAAAAGTCCTTTAAGAGTTCTTCATCGCTGATCTTGACAGGACGTAGTTTAAGCTTGATGCCTGTCTTTGTGGTACGGTATGTTTCAAGGTGTTCCGGGTACTCGCCTTTTTTACCCGGTATGAAAGCCTGGTCACGATAGATGAGACCATTTTTCTTGGCTTCTTCTATAAGCCATGGCCTGAATTTGGGATGAGCTATCGCAATTAAATCCATAGCTCGTTCCCTGATGTTCTTGCCATGAATATAGGCTATCCCATACTCGGTTACCACATAATGGACATCACCACGATTGAGTGTAATGCCTGCACCTTCCGGTATAAATGGCACAATACGTGATTCCTGTTCATTTTCTGTTGTAGACCTCAGGGTCAGGATAGTTTTGCCACCAGGGGCAAGTACCGCACCTTGCATAAAGTCGGCCTGACCACCTATGCCGCTGAAAAACATTTTGCCCAGCGACTCAGCAGTGGCCTGACCTGTTAAATCTATTTGCAAAGCAGCATTTATTGCAGTCATCCTGCGTTGCTGCGCAATGATGAGCGGATTGTTAGTGTAATCGATAGTTTTAAACTCAATGGATGGATTATCATGGATATATTCGTAGGTTGCTTTTGTGCCCATGCAAAATGAGGCAATTGTTTTTCCTCTATCCACTGTTTTTTCAGAATTGGTGATAACACCTGCTTTCATAAGCTCCACAATGCCATCGGTAAGCAATTCAGTATGAACGCCTAAATTCTTTTTGGTGATAAGGTGCTTTAATATAGCATTGGGCATCCTGCCATAGCCAACCTGAATAGTGTCACCATCCTGAATAATCAATGAAACATATTTGCCAATACGGTTGGATATTTCATCAGACACTTTAGATGTGAATTCTAGAATGGGTTCATCATACGGAACAATAAAGTCAACATCCTTAATGTGAATGAATGCATCACCGTGAACACGTGGCATGTATTTGTTAACCTGTACAACCACAAGCCGTGCACTTTCTACTGCTGTTTTTACAATATCAACACTAACACCTAAGCTGAGGAAACCATGTTCATCGGGTAATGATGTTTGAACCAGTGCAACATCAATCTCAATGATGCCTTTACGCAGCAAATTAGGCACATGCGAAAGGAAAATAGGAGTGTAGTCGGCTATACCCTGATTTATTGCATCACGGGTATTGTTGCCAATAAAAAAAGAATTATGTCGGAAATTTTGTTTAAATTTTTCATCAGCGTAAGGCGCAACGCCTAACGTCCACACATGGATAACTTCAGTATCAAAGAATGCCTTGGGGTATGATTTTACATATTCAACTAGTGCATTGACTAAATACTGGGGCTCGCTGCAGGCTGTTCCAATGAAGATTCGGTCGCCCCTGTTAATGTGGCTGAAAATCTTCTCTTCTGGAAGAAACTTTTCGGGATACATCCTTTTAAAATCTTCCAGTTTTGCAGTATTCTGCTCCATAACCCCCCTTTCAATCTGCTAAACTTACAGTAAAGCAGATTGTATGTAAAATATTTTAGCTAGTAATTCTGTCAATTCAAATTTTTATACTAAATATAATATATCATAAATGATGTTCAAAAATTGACAATTATATTAATATTCTATCTATCAATTTTTGATAAGTCAAGATAGAAATACAAAATAAACAAGATATCCAAACAACAAAACTACCTTTCAAAATGTTTCAAAAAATTTGTTTGAATTTGAATCAGATTATGTAGCCTGTTAAATAGATAAATAATATAATCATTTTGGTTAGTCAATCTGTAACTTTTCGTTAATTATATTTTTTATAATTACATAAAAATTATGGTTTTTAGTGACATAATTTATTATGATTCTTGCAAAATTTATAAGGACATGTTAAATATCTAAATTTAATAGATATTTGCATTATACGAAATTTTAATATTTTAAAAAATTTTTCTTGAATTTACTTATAGGTAAACTAAAATGACTCTAGAACCGAAATATAAGTATGGTGGTATTCTAATTGTAGAAGCTGATAAAAAATCAGGAGAAAAGTTTGATATAATAGCTGCACAACTGGAATCAGGAAATTGTCCATTTTGGGATTACTTTTGTGGATTAAAACACAAATATGAAGAATCTCTTAGGAAGAGAATCTCCTTAAAAAAGGATGATCAAATTAATTTTAGCAAATTACACCAATACTTTGATAAATTTTGTAGAACAGGGCATTGGTATAATGAAAGGCAAATAAAAAAGATTGAAGATGGCTTTTTTGAATTTAAAATTATGGAAACTGGTCTTCGAGTAATTTTTTATTATGATGAATTGAATAAGGGTGTGATAATATTGACTCATACATTTTTAAAGAAAAAAGATAAAATGCCGCAGAAGGAGAGGGAAAGGATGTACTTCATAAAAGATAGCTTTGAAAAAATGAGAAGGAGGTGAAATTATGCCAAAATATAATATATTTGATGAATATATTGCTAAGGATGTTAAAGAAAAACATAATGAATTGATGGCACAAGCAAAAGCGCTATTTAATGCTTCAAATATATTGAGTGAAGTGATTAATTCATTAAATAAATCTCAAAAAGAAATTGCAGAATGCCTTAACATTAGCGAAGGATACCTCTCACGGCTTCTATCAGGAACTGAAAATATATCACTTAAGAATTTTGCTAAAATACTTTTTAAACTTGGCTATGAGTTGCAATTATCTGGTAAAAAATTCAGTTTAGAAAATCAGAAGAATATGGTATGGGTAAACTTTGGGGAATCGCTTGAACCTGATTCCATTTCTATCCACAGTTCAAAAAGGCAAAATGAATGGGGTAATAGTACTTACCAGAAGGCAGTTTAATTATGGATAAAGATAAACAACCAGGGATAAAAATTGATGCAATTCTACTTGTTGAATCTTTTTTTAAGAGAACACCAAATGTATCATTGCCCATACCATTAAACATAAAGTTTAGCATTAATAATACTATTGATAAAGAAAAAAAACAGTTGGTAACAGAAATGAAAGTTATGCTTAATAGTGAAAAAGATTCAGTTTATGCTTATGTTGTATATGTGGGTATTTTTTCGACTGCTGATGATGAAAATATGTCTTTAGAAGATTTTGCAGAAAAAATAGCACCTGCACACATTTATCCTTACATTAGAGAAGAGATACATATTCGTTCGATTAAAGCTGGTCTTCCACCAATAATTATTCAGCCATTAAATTTCATGGCAAAGAGTGTAAAAAAACAAAACTAATCTGATGATTAATTTGGTAATCTCCTCAAGCTATTCTTGCCACAGATGTTCAATCAGATTATGAAATACTAAAAACATCGTTGAATCAGGTGCTTCCTATTCTAGAGGTGTACAAGCAAATTTGCTAAAATCATACCGAAACTCAAGTATTTCTTCCCTTTGACGTTCGATTGATGTATTCCATTCAACAATAAGGAATCAGCGAAACAACCCCAGCGGGTACCACGCTGGTTGGTCTTTGTGTTCTGAATAGAATTTGTTGAATTTTTTTGAAATACTCCCATGAAACAAGATCCTGTACCTTCTTCAGCCAGTTCGTTTCTTATTTTTTCTCTGCGTGTGAAAATGCTATATTTGCAAAACATACCTAAGTTTTCGTTTCGCGTAGTATCTCCATCACTCCTGAAAGTGATGATAATATTTATGACACTTGGGGGAAAATTAAACTATATTTTCAGCATATTCATATTGTATGAAATACTGTGTATCATTGAAGGATAAGGGAAAAATTGGGCTTAAGGATAATATGAATAATTAGGGTAGGAAAAGTGAAGTTATGGCAGGAAATAAATTTCAGGATTGGTGTGATAAAAATACTTAAATTTGAGGTGTATATTTACATTTATTATTTTTTAAAGATAAGGAATCTATTCAATAATATCTTTTAAATACCCATTACTTAACATACTAATATTTAGTAAAAAGTTCCCATCATCATAATATTCTTTTAATGGTTTAATAGTAGTTTTCCAACCTTTACCATCGGTTATCCAGATGAACGAAAATCCTTGTTTTTTCCAGTATTCTGCCATTTTTCTATATTCACCTGCGGTTGCCTTTAATTTAGAACCGCCTCCTCCGTAAAAATTTACTTCTATAAAATATAGCTTGTTGCTTTTACCTTTGATAACAAAATCAATACTTCTTTCTGATTCTTCGATTGCAATATCAATACCCCACTTCTCCTTAATTTTATTTTTGGTTCCTTGTTTTACATAATCGTACTCCATAGTGTTACATAAATCTGCTATATGCATTTCAACAATATTCTCCATTATTAATCCGCCTCTGTTCTTCCTGGCATTTGTATCCATACCAACTTCTATACCAAGTACGTAATCAACTAAACTTTTAATTTTCCGATTAGTTAACATTTCCCCTAATCCGGAATTTATTATAAAATCTGATAACTGTTCTATTTCTTTATTTGTAATTTCTGTTTTATGGAAATTATACCTTTCATAAATAAAGTTTTTTGCATCAATTAATACTTCAATTTTATCCTCCCTGATAGCTAAAAGTATAGGGATTGCTTTTAGAACATTTGGATATTCTTTTATTAATTTTATAAATTCTTCCCCGATATTAGTTTTTCCAATCAAAGAATTTAACAAATTTAATTCTTTTTCAATTGGTTCAATATTTTTTAGTATCCTATCCCAGTTAACGTAATAGTCCCATGTTTTTAAAGTAGTCTTTAATGTATTTATAAAAATATTAAATAAGCTGTCATTAGACATTTTATTTAGCCAATTTGTATTTGATATTGAAAAGATTAGTGTTGTTTTCTATTTCATATTTTAATCGTGGAATAGCAATAGTATCTATATATTTTTTTTCATTGTCTATTCCAATAAATTTTCTTCCATATCTTAGTGCTATCACGCCAGTTGTTGCACTTCCACAAAATGGATCTAATATTACATCATTTTCATTAGAAGTTGCTAATATAATTCTTTCTAATAATGCCTCGGGTTTTTGTGTTGGATGTTTACCATATCGTTTTTCAAAATTTTTTGGTGTTGTAATTGCCCACACACTTCGCATTTGTTTTCCTGGATTTTTTAAAATGTCTCCCCATTTACCTTCCTTAACTATATCATAATTAAATGTATGCTTTGCTTTTTTATCTTTCTTTGCCCATATTAAGGTTTCATGGCTAGCTGTAAACATTCTACAAGATAAATTAGGTGAAGCATTTGGTTTGTACCAGCATATGTCGTTTATAATATGCCATTTTTGAGTAAGTAATGCATATCCACATGCATAGATTGAGTGATATGTACCTGAAATCCATAGTGTACCGGTTCTTTTAAGTATTCTTTTACATTCTTTTATCCAGTTGAAATGGAACTTATAGTCTTCTTCTATACCCTTACTCTTATCCCAATCTCCTTTATTGACACTAACACGTTTACCTGCATGGCAGGTAAATCCATCGTTAGATAGATTATAGGGAGGATCAGCAAATATCATATCTATTGTTTCATCAGGAATGTTTTTCATTATTTCAATTGCATTCCCCACATACAGCTTCAGTATGTCCTTATATGAATAATATGGTTTAACTTCCATTTTGTCTCCAGACACGTATCATTAACTATAACATCACATCTCTATTGTACATTAATAATTTTGTCAAGTCCATATACGCATTGTGTTTTTTTATAATATGAAACATATCGTAATCATAGTTTTTTATTTATCTCTTTTTTTCTTGACGAATTGCATAGTCTTCAAAGAATTTGCCAAGTTAATGATTGGTAATTAAACTATGAAATTTAAGTTATTTTTACTGCTTGTTGCATCCGTTGCAATAGCACTTTCGTACCTGTATGCGCCGCAAGTTTACAGGTACTAT
>Ga0209720_1002053_pt1 | contig 15630 bp, 14 predicted proteins | sample AD_JPNMR3_MetaG_FD_184426 | JGI IMG/M metagenome (GOLD analysis project Ga0209720, IMG submission 184426) | Active sludge microbial communities of municipal wastewater-treating anaerobic digesters from Japan - AD_JPNMR3_MetaG (SPAdes) (version 2) | ecosystem: Engineered > Bioreactor > Anaerobic...
TGTGGGCTGAACAAGGCTAATGTTCTCAAACACCGCAATAGTGCTATCTACTGCGTGTGATTGATGGTTTAGGTTTTTCTCAAAATTAAATCCCTTCATATTAATACCTTGTTATAAAGTCAATATCACTTTTTTTCTTGTTGTTGTAAGTTTTTACGTTTTCTGAAATCTCTCGTAAGCTCTTACTTTCCATGTTATAGCCAAAGACAATGATGCTTTTAGGTTCAAAATGTTTATCTGAGTCAATTTTTTCCAACAATGCTTTTAGGTTGTTTGTGGTAAAGCCTTTGTGCATCAGATACAATCTGCCATTGCCGTAATAAGCGGTGTAACCGCTTAAATCAATACTTTCCAACTCTTGCGTTAAGGCAATGCCATCATACGTTTTCCAGGTGACGAGCAGGGCTTTAATGTCGTCTTCGGTAAGTTTGCTGGTATCAAAAAGTTCCTGTTGAGGGTTAAACTCCTCGGCTTCAAAATTGTAGTCTTCCCATATAGGCATTGTTTCAAAAATCTTAAATCCTAAATCTTGTTTTTGTAAATTTTCAATTTCTTTTTCAAGCGATTTAATTTTTTCATCCCTATCTTCCAAGTTTAATTCACTCTGTAAGTTTTGCAGTTCTTTTTCTTTTTCGGTAATTTTTTTATCAATGGTTTCTTCTTTTATTTTCTTTGCAGCACGGATAAGGCGTTCTTTGCATATCTCAAAAATTGTTGGCTCGGCTTTGAGTTCGTCTTTGACAAAATCATAAGCGGTTTTATTTTTCTTAGGATCAATAGGTTCAGGTAGTTGCACAAGGATGTATTTACGGTTACCGCCATCCTCGGCATTGAGTTGCATTACCGCATCGCCCGTAGTGCCACTGCCAGCGAAAAAGTCAAGGATGATTGCGTTATCATCTTGAATTATATTGGCAAAATATTTAACTAAAGATACAGGCTTAGGAAAACTAAAATAGTTATCGCCCATTAAATCTATAAGTTCTTTTGTACCAACCTGATTCATGTAAAAATTAACAGATAAATCAAGAGAGTTAATAAGTTTTCTTTCACTTTTTAAGTCCTTTAAATATCCTTTTAAAATAAAACCTCTTTGGTTTTCTTTGTATTCTTTGAGAAATACTAACTTTCCTTGATTTATTAGTTCTTCCAAATCCTTTTCTTTAAAGACCCATCCTCTGCCTTTTGGAGGATATTCAACTTTTCCTGTATAAGGATTCTTTATTCCGTAAACGTAACCACCAACCCTACTTGGGTTAGAGACTACCCATTCTCCATTAGGGTCATTATCAGGATTTTGGTAAGCAGACAAATCTTTGTAATCGCCCGACAACTCTAAATATGTTAAGTTTTTTGCAAATGCAATAACATATTCGTGTTGAGTATTAGAATATTTTGCCATTGCTCTATTAGAAACAGATTTTCTAATAAACTGTACTACAAAATTCTCCTCCCCAAAAATTTCGTCCATCAATAAACGCAGTTGGGCTACTTCGTTGTCGTCAATGCTTACAAAGATAACACCATCTTCCCGCAAAAGTTGGCGGGCAATGTAGAGGCGTGGGTACATAAAGGTGAGCCAGGCGCTGTGGCTGTTGCTTTTGCTTTGGGCAAATTCCAGAATGCGTTTGGCTTTCTCTTCGTCAATGCCAATGAGGTTTTGCAGTTCTTTTACGGTGTATTTTCGGTCGTCGTTATACACAAAGCCATCGCTGCCGGTGTTGTAGGGCGGGTCAATGTAAATCATTTTTATTTTTTCATAATAAGCATTGGCAAGGTGTTTCAGCACTTCCAAGTTATCGCCTTTTATCAATAAATTTTCAGACTTGGCGTTTTCAGGCTTTGCATTGTGTGTTTCGTTTGCTTTTAGCAAAGTAGTTGCGGGGTCGCTTGCCAAAAGTCGTGCGTAGGATTTTCCAAGCCAATCTAAGCCATAGCTTTCTTTTTCAAAGGTGAGTTCTACGTTTTGGGCATCGAGCTGGCTTTTGAATTTGGCAAAATCAAATTTGCCATCTTTATCAAAGCAATGGGGGAAATGAGATCTCAATATTTCCATATCTTTGTTAGGTGCTTTTATGTCGGTTGTTATTTTTTGCTCGTTGCTCATTTTTTTGTCCTTTTTAATTTCGTTGTCAATCAATAGTTCTTTTACATTTACGCCAAGAATTTCAGCGATTTCATAAAGCAATTCAATTCGTGGTTGTTGTCTGTTTTGCACATAAGCATTTACCATATTGTAGTTTTTGCCTAATTGCTCGGCAAGCCAAGTCTGCTTGATGCCTTTTTCGTCCAACACTTCTTTTATTCTGTTCATTTGTTCAAATGATGTCAAGTCGCAAAGATAGGTTTATAATTTTTAGTATCTCATTTTGTAAGATAAAAAGTAATCAAATTATTTTTAACAATCTCATAGGAGCATTGGCAAAAAACGGCTCTTTGGCTTTTGCCTGTGGGTTGGCTTGTGCAGTTGGGGCAAAAGCCAATGTGCCGTTTGTGCGTTGGCATAAAATTGAATTAAAAAAAATGTGCGGTGGGGAAAATAAAAAATACAGAAGGGTTGGCAATGAGTGTCGGCTTACTCGTTGTCCGTTATGAATATCGTTTCCTGTTCTTTTGTAACCTGTCAAAATAGTTTGCTTTTTTTGTTTCTTGTTCCTGTTTCTCTGTCGGGTTGTATCGTCCGTTACACTTGCAGCCAACTTTATAATAATATCACCTAATTCTCTTCTTACTTTGGGTAGTTTGACAAGATAGTCATTTTCTATATCTCTAAAACCTAAAGGGAGTAGTAAAGTGCTGGTGAGTTTCTTTTCATTTAATTGTAATAATTCATCTAATTTAATTGGATCAAACCCCTCCATAGGAGTACTATCTACCCCAATAGAAGCAGCTGCAACAATGGCAACTCCAAAAGCTATATATGCTTGTTTTTGTGCCCACTGAAGAAACCATTCTTTATTTTTTCTTGCATTTTCATAAACACTTTCTATATAATTTATTAGTGGCTCCGGTACAAAACCACGTATTTTTTTCATATCATCATAATATCTTTGTTTTCTTTCATCAGTAAATTCTGTCCATGCAGCAAAAATAAGAAGATTAGAACAATCAATAATCTGTTTTTGGTTGTTAGCAATAGGTAATATTTTTCTTTTTAATTCATCATCACTAACAAGAATTACATCAAAAGGTTGTAAGCCTAAGGATGTAGGAGCTAAATTTATGGATTTTAATATTACATCCAATTGTTCTTGAGAAATTTTCTTGCCATTCATTGCTTTTGTAGCATAACGCCACTCTAATGCTGTTAATATATCCACTTCAATTATCCTTTATTTAATGTTAAATTCAATAATAGAACACATGAAAAACTCTTTAAGTTCAAATTTTTGCTGAAAAACCTAACATATATTTATTATCAAGTTTAACTCTTTCAGGTAATACGATATTTTCATAAGTACCAGTATAACTTGTTGTAAAAGAATATTTCCCGTTTAAAGCAAATTCAACTATAATATTTGCCTTCCACCTATAATCTTTTATTTGCTCTAAATTACTGTTAACATCAAATCTTGTATTAAAGTTTATACGATACTCATCAAATTTAATTGTATTAATTAGAGATAAATTAGAACGAAAAGAACGAAAGTATGCATTATTAGTTCTGTTATATTTTGTTTCCTCTCGTAAAACTGAAATAACTGTATTAGAATTTATAACATCATCATTATAAATTTTAATATCCGAACCGAGTCCAAATTGATACCTTATATCAATTTTTCTTTGATAATTGAACTCGTATAATCCGTTAATATTGAGTGCGAAGAGATTATATGGTAATAAAACTAACCTTGTCTTCAAATTTAAATCATGTTGTTTTTTAATATTATTTTCTTCGCCATATGCAAAAGATATATTTATAACCGGTTTGATAATTGAATCGCTGTAAGAGAATTCCCCTCTTGATGTAAATATACCTTGTTTTACATTTCCACCTGTGAAAACTGTTTCAACTCCTATATTGCCACTTGTCTGAGCAAAAAGTATATTTAAGATACTAATAATAAATAATATTTTTTTCATTTAAACCACATATATATATAAAAAAAAAAAAGTTGTTAATGTATTATTTAACAGCTCTATATTACGCCGTATATTTAATAAATCTATTTTAGAAAATTTTGAATTACATTTTTTGCTAAATCCATCATTGATGCAAAATATACACCTAAAATTATTGTAGGAATTACAAGAAGTATAGCTAGAACTTTATTTATGATAGGTAAATTTGCCTCACTTAAATCTTCTTTTTCTGGTTTAGAAAGATACATTTCTTTCATAATTTTAACATAATAAACAAGCGATACAACTGTATTTAATAACGCAATAATAGCAAGCAAAATCATTTGTTTATCAACAAGAGCAACAAAAAGGTAAAATTTAGGAATAAAACCTGCTAAAGGTGGTAAACCTATTAAAGATACTATAAATATTGAAAGTGAAGCTGCAAGGAAAGGTGTTTTTCGTCCCAAACCTTTATAATCATCTATATCTTCAATACCATAGTTATCTGCAATAACCATTGCAATATAAAAAGCTCCTAAATTCATAATTAGATAAACTAGAAAGTATGATAGCACTGCAATAAGCCCAGTTTCTGAAAACGCGATTACACCTAATAAAATATAACCTAAATGTGCTATTGATGAATAAGCTAACAATCTTTTAATATTGTTTTGCCAGAGAGCAGAAAAATTGCCGAAAAACATCGAAAGAACAGAAAATATAATAAGTATTGTTTTTAAATCAAATTGTGGAATATAAATTAAATTATGTTTAGCCGGAATAATTAATGCTTGTAAAACTCTAATTAACATTACAAAACCAGCTGCTTTACTTGCTACGGAAAGGTAAGCAGTAATAGTAATAGGTGCTCCTTCATATACATCTGGTGCCCAGAAATGAAATGGTGCAGCAGATATCTTATAAGCCACGCCAACAAATATTAAAATAAAACCCAAATTAAATAATATAGGTTGTATTAAAGTAGAACTGGTTAAAGTTTCTCTAATTCCAAATATATTTGTTGTTCCTGTAGTTCCAAAAATTAATGATATACCAAAAATCATTATTCCGGATGCAGCAGAACCATAAACCAAATATTTTAATGATGCTTCGCTGTTGCGAATTCTTGTTTTATCAAATCCTGCTAATACATAGGAAGATAAAGACATAGTTTCCATTGCTACATAAATAAGAATTAAATCAACAGCTCCAACTATCAACATCATTCCTAATAACATTCCAAGCAAAACAATATGAAATTCACCTAATCTATTGATAAACTTTGTAACTTCTTTGGATGTAAATAAATACAAAACTATTATAAAAGTTGCAAGTAAAACTATTGCTTTAAAGTATACAGCTAACCAATCTACTACTAACATTCCAAAAGCAATATCTCTAAATACAAGCTGCCTGGAAACAAATAATCCAGTAATTAATAAAATAGCACCAGTTAAATAGTTTAGCTTATATTTTTGCTCATTTTTATAAATTAAATCAAATACTAAAACTAAACATATCCCCAGGGATATAACAATCTCTGGTATAATTAAACGAGTACTTGCTAATAAGTTTGATACAATTTCCATATTACTTCTTTTCTTATTTTACTAAAGCATTTAAATATGTGTAGTTTTTACTCATAAAATCAATAAGAGTAACAACAGATTTATTCATTAAATTTATCATAGCAGAAGGATATACACCCAAGAAAATAATAATAATTGATAATGGAATTAACATTGTATATTCTCTTGCATCAAGATCTTGCATAAATTGCCATTTTTCATTGAATTTGCCAAAGAACACTCTTTGTAAAGACCACAACATATAACTTGCACCTAATAAAATTCCAAGTGTACCAACAATAGTTAAAATTCTTGTTATCATACTGCTAAAACCACCCATAAATACAAGAGCTTCAGATACAAAACCACTAAATCCTGGAATTCCTATTGCAGCAAAAAAGGCAACTGTTACAAATCCTGTATAAACTGGCATATGAGAAGCTAAACCACCAAATTCATTTAATCCCCTGGTATGAGCTCTATCATAAATAACACCTACGATCAAGAATAACATAGCGGTTATAGTTCCGTGATTAAACATCTGGAATACAGCACCAGAAATACCAGTAACAGTTAATGAAGCCATTCCTAACATCACATATCCCATGTGAGAAACAGACGAATAAGCAATTAATTTTTTGAAATCACTTTGCGCCATAGCACATAATGCACCGTAAACAATATTTATCACGCCAAATAAACCTATCCACCATGCCAATTGATATGTAACATCTGGGAAAATAGCATAATTTATTCTTATAATTCCATATGTACCTAATTTTAGCAATACACCAGCAAGAATAACACTTATAGGAGTAGGTGCTTCTACGTGAGCATCTGGTAACCAGGTATGGAATGGGAACATTGGTATCTTTATAGCAAAACCAATAAATAATCCCAAATATGCAAGTAATCTTAAATTGTTTGGATTTGTAATTGAAAGTATTCCATCCTTTACATAATTATCAGGATTCATCATTGCTAACATGTTAAATGTATGTATAACCTGTCCGTTTGGTAGCATTTCTGTTGTTGAAAAGAATAAAGCAATCATTGCAATAAGCATAAATATACTACCAAACATTGTATAAATGAAGAATTTAATAGCAGCATATTCTTTTCTTGGACCACCCCAAATACCAATTAAGAAATACATTGGTAATAACATTAATTCCCAGAATACATAGAATAAGAAGAAATCTAAAGCAACAAAAGTACCCATCATACCAGTATCTAGCAATAAATACATCAAGAAATACCCTTTAACCATTTTGTTGATATTCCATGATGAAATTGCTGCAATCACTGATATAATTGATGTCAGTAATACCATCGGGGCACTGATTCCATCAACAGCAAGGAAATAATCAATCTTGACTGTTCCTAACCATGCAAAGTTTTCTATTTTTATCCATGTAAATTTTTCTATAAACTGGAATGAATTAGGATCAAAAATTCCTCCCAAACTGTAATCAAACTTTGAAAGTAAGATTACGGAAAGGATTAATTGCAATAAAGTCATTACTAATGTAACTGATTTTATTAACAACTCTTTTGTTTTAGGAATAAATAAAATAATTAGCATTCCTAAAATTGGCAAGAAAGTAATTAACGATAAATATGGAAATGTTACCATAGATACACACCTTGTAAATTCTTAATATTAAAATAACTTAATAATTGTGAATAAAATAACTACGCTAAAAATAGCATATAATACATAATTTTGTACTTTACCAGTTTGGATTTGCGTAAATAATCTTCCAAAAATTGAAGTCATATCAGCAACAAAATTTACCAAACCATCAACAATATATTTATCTATCCAACCGCCTATAGCAGAAATATTTCTCAATACAAATGCAGAACCATTAACAATACCATCAACAATATTTAAATCAAACCAAGCCAATGCTTTACTAAATTTCAATGCACTATTTACAAATACCTTTTGAACAAATTCATCAAGATACCATTTATTTAAAGAGAATAAATATACAGGTTTGATTTTTTCTGCAATTTCATCTGGATTTACTTTATTCATTATATATATATATGTTGCAAAAAATATTCCTAAACCTGCCAAAACTAAAGACATTAAAAGTGCTGTATAATGGAAATGATGTAATGTTTCCATATATAATTCTGAGTGAGTTATATACTCACCAATTTTTTCAGCTTTATCATTTATCATAAATTGGAATCTTTGAACATCAGGCACAATTGAATTAGGTGTTTTTACTTTTTCTAAAAATACACCATTTGATGGATCAATTGGATTTAAGCTATACCACCAGAAAACTGAAAGTGCACTTAATACAATTAAAGGTATTGTCATAACAGCTGGAGATTCGTGAGCATGATCATATTTGTGTTGATTTCTTGGCTCTCCCCAGAATACTAAATAAACTAATCTGAACATGTAGAAAGCTGTCATACCAGCAACAGAATATGCAATAATTGGAATTAACCAATGACCTGTAAGATTACCAAACGCTAACGTAGCAAGTAAAATTCCATCTTTGCTCAAAAATCCAGAAGTAAATGGAACACCTGATATTGCAAGTGTAGCAATTAAAAAAGTCCAATAAGTGATTGGTAATTTTTTCCTTAATCCGCCCATTTGACGAATATCTTGTTCGTGATGCATAGCATGAATTACAGAGCCTGATCCCAAAAACATACAAGCCTTAAAGAATGCATGTGTTACTAAATGGAAAAATGCATAAGCATACGCACCAACACCTAATGCCATTATCATATATCCTAATTGGCTAACAGTTGAATAAGCCAAAACTTTTTTAATATCATTTTGAGTAAATGCAATTGTTGCTGCAATAAAAGATGTTATAGCTCCAATTACAGCAATAAATAGTAAAGCATCAGCAGTTAACATAACAAATACTCTTGCTACTAAGTAAACACCTGCAGCAACCATTGTCGCAGCATGGATTAAAGCACTTACTGGAGTGGGACCTTCCATTGCATCAGGTAACCATAAATGTAAAGGAAATTGTGCAGATTTTCCAACAGCCCCCATAAAAATTAAAATTCCCGCAGCAGTTAACCAAGCATAACTCCCGAATGGTAAATTCCCAGCTGCAATTTGTTCAAAAATTTTATCAAAAGTAAATGTTCCGTAGTTTGTAAATAATATTAAGATACCTAATAGTAAACCAGTATCACCTACTCTGTTCATCAACATAGCTTTTTTGGATGCATTAGCTGCAGACCATTTTTCGAACCAGAACCCAATCAATAAATATGATGATACACCGACTAATTCCCAGAATATGTATATCATTAACAAATTATGAGTTAATACTATACCTAACATTGAAAATGTAAATAATCCAAGATAAGCAAAATATCTTGAATATCTTTTATCACCATGCATATATTCAATAGAGAATAAATGCACTAAAAAGCTAATTAAGTTCACAACAAAAAGCATGATTACGGTAACATTATCGAGCATAACTCCTAAATCAAATTGTACCGCAGGTACATATTTTGAAAATGAAGCAAAGTTTATCCAGGTAAACTCTGATACAAACTTCTCTGCTGGGAAATATGCTAACTTAATAATCACAATGTAAATTGATATTAAAGTGTTCACACCCAAAAGAACAACTTCAAAAAGAAATAGTTTTTTTAATCTTTTGCCCAAAAATAGGACTACTATAAAACCTAATAGCGGTATAAATAACGATGCAACCGATAATTTAATTAATAAATCACTCATAGTCTTATCTTAATTTTAATTTTTTAATTCTTCAAATTCATCAACATTGATATTTTGATTTAATCTGTAAAGATTTAATACAATAGCCAATCCAATAGCTGCTTCTGCTGCTGCTAATACGATTACAATCAATGTATTAATGTGTCCGGAAATTCCTAATCCAAGAAATCTTGAATATGCTACAAAATTAATATTAGCGGAGTTTAATACCAATTCAACTCCCATTAATACCATTATAGCATTTTTTCTTAAGATGATAGCAGCAAGCCCTAAAATAAATAGAACAGAGCTAACAAAAAGAAAGTGATTTAATCCGATATTTTCCAATTTGCCCTCTTATTTTTCTTTTCTTCCGATTGTTGTTGCTGCAACCAAAACAATAAGAAGCAACATACCTAAAACTTCAAAAATCAAAACATATTGATTGAGTAATGAACTTCCTATTTGCTTAATAGTACTTGTCCCTGGCACTACAGCATTAGGAATATTTTTATAATTAATGTTTGAAAAATCATTAGTAACAAATGGAATATAATTATAAAGCACTGCTCCTAACAATCCAATTACAAGCATAGTTATTCCAATATAAAGGTAGTTAACTTTAACTTTAACTCGTGTTTGCTCTTGAGTAAGCATAATACCAAAAAGAAGCAATATAAGTATACCACCAACATAAACCATTATCTGAACAATAGCAATAAAATCTGCAGTTAATAAAACATATAACCCTGATATAGAAAGTAGTGTAAACATTAATGAATAAGCAGCATAAACTAAATTTCTACTAAAAATAACCACTACCGCAGAGGCTATAGTGATAAAAGCCAAAAAATAAAATGCTAAGCTGTATAGATTCATAGCTACCAAACTCGAATTATTTATGATAAAGTTTCTTTATTATCTGTATTAGGTGTTTGTGGTGCAGCAGGTTTAGGTTGAGGAGCTGCTGCAGCTGCTGCAGCCTTTTGAGCTGCTTTTTCTTTTTCAAATTGTTCTAATTTAGCTTTTTTATCTTGTGCTTCCTCTGGTGTAAAAGCAGAGAAATTATATTTTAACCTATCTCTTTCATATTCTGAATATTCATAAACATCAGTCATCTTGATACAATCAGTTGGACATGGAAATACACAAAAAGAACAGAAACAACATTTTGAAAAATCAATAGTAAATTTGGTTACATGAAAAACTTTCTTTTGCCCAGCTTTTGTTTTACCGGCATCGTCACCTGGTACAGCTTTAACAGTTTCAATTTCAATACAATCAACAGGACAAGCATTTTCGCACTGTCTGCAGCCTATACAATCTTCAATATCTACAAATAATCTATTTCTTTCACGTGGTGGAAGAGTTAATCTTTCATCGGGATATTGGATTGTTACCTTTTTTTGGAATAAGTGTTTCCACGTTACACCCATCCCGACTAAAACAGTTGAAATTGCTTCAAATATATTTTGAAAATATTCTTTCATAACGCAAGCCTTTTACAATAGTGAAATAAAAGCTATAATTACTAAATTTACTAATGATATTGGAATTAAATATCTCCAGCACAATGCCATTAACTGGTCAACTCTTAAACGTGGGAGTGTCCATCTTAACCACATTTGAACAAATACAAATAACATTCCTTTAAAAAGGAACCAGAAAATCTGTTCCAAGCCTATCAACCATGGCATATTTAATAAATTTCCCAAATATCCAAATGGAGATTGATAACCGCCAAAGAATAAAACAGTTATAACCGCTGATACAGCAAACATATTTGCATATTCAGCTAAAAAGAAAAATGCAAACTTCATTCCACTATATTCAGTATGATAACCACCAATAATTTCTGATTCCGCCTCAGGAATATCAAATGGAGTTCTGTTAACTTCTGCAAGTGAACTTATAAAATAAATTACAGCAGCTACTAAAAGAAAAGGAATAAGTATAAATTTTTTGAGAGATAATTCCGGTCCACCAAAAATATACCAATTGAAAATATTCGCTGTTTGTGCTTCACTCATTTCTTTCAAATTTAAAGTGCCTGCTACAATAACAAGAGATAAAACAACAATAGCAGTAGGAATTTCATAACTTACAATTTGTGCTGCAGTTCTAAGCCCACCATAAAGCGAATATTTATTATTTGATGCCCATGCGCCTAACAACAAACCCGCAACTACTAAGGATGAGACTGCTAAAATATAAAAGATTCCTAAATCAATATTTGAGCCTATATATATGCTACTAAATGGTATTGCAGCAAAAGCAGCATAACTACCAATAAAAACAAGCACTGGCGCAAAGTTGAAAAGTTTTTTATCAACTGCATCGGCAGTGATATCTTCTTTCTGAAGTAATTTTAAGATATCGGCTATTGTCTGAAGTAACCCATACTTACCAACACGCATAGGCCCTAATCTATCCTGCATGAAAGCAGAAACTTTACGCTCCAAATATACAGCTAACAATGCATAGGGCAATATCCACAAAAATAGTGGTGCAGCTGCTAATAGTACATTGATTAAAATATCTTTTAATAACTCATTCATACCAAATACTAATGTTTTATTATAAAATTATCTATCTACTTCACCTAATACGATGTCAATGCTACCAAGAATAGCAACAACATCGGAAACTAAAATATTTTTACAAATTTCATTGATAACACTTAAATTGCAAAAAGAAGGTGGTCTTACCTTTACTCTAAATGGATTAACACCGCCGTCACTTACAACAAAGAAGCCTAATTCTCCCCTTGGATTTTCTACTCTTCCATAAACTGTTCCTACAGGAGGTTTAATTTTCTTTGGGATAGCTTCTTTAACATCACCTTCAGGAATATTGTCAATAGCCTGTTCAACGATATTTAAACTTTGTTCCATTTCTAAAACTCTTACAAAATATCTATCCCAGGTATCGCCAACAGTTCCTTTTAAACCTTTTCCAACAGGTATTTCAAAATCAAATCTATCGTAAATTGAGTAAGGTGCATTTTTTCTAATATCATATTTAACACCAGATGCTCTTAGCATAGGACCACTTATACCGTAGTTAATAGCTAAATCGGCGGGTAAAATTCCAACATTAGCAGTTCTTTCGATAAAGATCTTGTTAAAACTTAACAAATCATTAAGTTCTTTGATAGTATTTCTAAATTGTTTAGCAAAATCTTTTACCTTCTCAGTCCAGCCATCTGGTAAATCATAATTCAAGCCACCTACGGCCATAAAATTATATAAAAATCTTGCTCCGGTTAATTCTTCTAAAAGGTTTAAGATAATTTCACGATCACGGAAACAGAATAAGAAAGGCGTAAAAGCACCAACGTCAATACCAAAAGTACCGATAGCTACAAGGTGAGAAGCTATTCTTTGTAACTCAGCTACAATTACTCTTATATATTCAACTCTTTCAGGCACTTTTAAATTTAGTAATTTTTCGATGGTTAAAACATATCCAAAATTGTTACCCATCGATGCAAGATAATCTAATCTATCTGTATAAGGTACAACCTGAAAATATTGCATTGCTTCGGTATGTTTTTCAAAGCAACGATGCAAATAACCAAGATGTGGAGTAACATTTTTAACAATCTCACCATCCACTAATAATTCTAATCTTAACACACCGTGCGTTGACGGATGTTGTGGACCCATATTAAGTACTAATTCTTCTGTTTTTAGAGACATATCTATTCTTTTTTGTTTTAGTTATAAGATATTTTAATTCCTTGATAAAACTCTGGATTCTGATAATCTTTTCTAAGAGGATGCCCTTCCCAATCGTATGGCATTAAAATTCTTCGCAAATATGGATGATTTTCAAAGATAATACCAAACATATCGTAAGCTTCTCTTTCGTGCCAATCAGCTGCTCTATAGATGTTAGCAATGCTTTTAACTTTTGGATTTTCTCTTGGCACTTGAACACGAAATATTAATTTTGCATCATCAAAAAGTCTCCTAAAATGATAAAATACACTCAAAGTACCACCAGTTATAACATCGTTACCATTTTCATCTTTACTTTTTGTGCCATTTGCATCATCTACACCTGATACACAAGTGCAAAAATCAAATTTAAAATCATCATTGACCTTTATAAATTCAACCAATTTATCCATTATATCCGCTGAAACTATAATATATGGATCGATATCTTGTTTTAACTCGATTACAGCTTCACCAAATTGATTTTTAAGTAAATCAAAAAATTCATTAAGCGTTTTCATATTCTTTCTTAACCAATGTTTCTTTTCTAATTTTATCTTGAAGTTTTAATAACCCTTCTAAAAGAGCTTCTGGTCTTGGAGGGCAACCAGGCACATAAACATCAACTGGAATAACTCTATCGATACCTTTCAAAACATGATAACCATGTTTCCAATATGGACCACCACTATTTGCACAACTTCCCATAGATATCACATATTTAGGTTCTGGCATTTGTTCATAAACTCTTTTTACTCTGAGTGCCATTTTTAATGTACAGGTTCCAGATACTATTAACAAATCTGCCTGTCGTGGAGATGGTCTTGGAATTACCCCAAATCTATCAAAATCGTAGTGAGAAGCACTTGCAGCCATCATTTCGATAGCACAACAAGCAAGACCAAATGTCATCTGCCATAAGGAGGACAATCTTGCCCAATTTAACAATTGTTCTGTTGATGTTAAAATAAAGCTACCATCATTAAATTCTTTATCTAATAAACCCATATTACACCTTCTTATTTATCCCAGTTTATATCGCCTTTGGCAACTTCGTAAAGCATACCAACACCTAATAAAACTATAAAAATTATTCCTATAAGTAATCCAGCCAAACCATATTGTTTGAATTGAATTGCCCAAGGAAATAATAATACAACTTCAACATCAAAAATTAAAAATATCAAAGCTGTTACATAAAATCTTATGTTAAATTTATTCCAGGGAGTGCCAACAGGATCTTCACCGCATTCATATGTAAGTTGTTTTTCGTATGTTTTTTTGGAGGGTCTTATCAAAAACGCAGTTAATACACCGCCAACAACAAGAATAACAGCTATAAGCATGAACAGGAATATTTTTCCAAATTCAGTTATCATTACTTGTTCATTAGACATTTCATTTTTCCAAATTTTTTATAGCAATTCAAAAATAAAAAAATTATACTAAAAAAAAAATATTTTTTTTTCTAATAAACTTTATTATTAAAAAATGAATTTGGGAAGCGTTACACAAAAAATTTTTCGTAGTAATCTACTTAATATATTATGGATACTTTCCGTTCAAGCTTTACACAATCAATGCTTTTAATTTGATGATTTAAAACAACTTATAACTTAATAGAAAAAAGTCACTTTAAGTAATTACATTAATCTTGCTAAATAATAATTTATTAAAACCCGAACTACTTTACTCTCTCATACTCGAAATTACAAATATTCTTTACCTCTTTATCAAAATTTATCCCCACAAGATATATCGGCCTCTCATCATTCATATATTTTTCATGATAATTTTTAGACTTTAGTTGCTCCAATGCATCTTTTTCTTTTTCTACCTTAAACTCAAATAAATATATTGCGTTTCTATGGAACAATGTTAAATCAATTCTACCTCTACTCGTTACGTCTTCTCCTATTATCTCATAGCCCATCGCCTGCAAATAAACATATACCAACGATGAGTAATAACCTTCATATTCATAAATCCTATTATTTACATAGTTATTGTATGGTATAGATGAAAATATCCCTTCTAATATTGTTCCAAATATCTCTAACTCCCCTTGCTGCAATGCTTTATTTAATTTACTACTTTCTCTTGTATTTGTCCCAAATAGGTAATTTATTATGTATTGATTAAACGATTTTCTTACTTCTTTATTCGGAAAATCTAACCTAAATATTACCGCCTGTTCTTCTTCATCTTCTTCTACTTCTTTAATTGTTAAATAACCTGCCTGAAATAACAACACATTCAAATCTATTTTTTCAAGTTCATAACTATCTAAAGAACTTTCTTCTATCTCTAAATTTGAAAGTTGCGGCAAATAATAATTATTCTGCTCAAACAACTTTACCAAATATGTAGGAGTTCCACTCAAAAACCAATAATTCTTATACCTGTAATTATTCTTGACAAATTGCAACAAATCAAATGGATTATATACCCTTTCCTTTAGCCAATAATAACCGTTATACCACTCTTTTACTTCTTTATAATCTACATTTGCATTATATTCTTTTAATAATTCTTCTACATCTTCCTGTCT
>Ga0209720_1002065_pt1 | contig 15581 bp, 12 predicted proteins | sample AD_JPNMR3_MetaG_FD_184426 | JGI IMG/M metagenome (GOLD analysis project Ga0209720, IMG submission 184426) | Active sludge microbial communities of municipal wastewater-treating anaerobic digesters from Japan - AD_JPNMR3_MetaG (SPAdes) (version 2) | ecosystem: Engineered > Bioreactor > Anaerobic...
TGGAGAATCTCTTGCGCCAGGACCTCACGGCCGTGGAGGAGGCCGAGGCCCTCCAGCGCCTCAAGGACGAGCAGAAGTATACGGACGAGCAGTTGAGCGTAGTCATCGGCCGCGCCCGGACGACCATCTCGGACATCCTCCTCATCAACCGCCTTCCTGCCGAGATCCGGGACGAGTGCCGTGGTGACCGCAAGGTCTCCAAGAGCGCCCTCATCGATATCGCCCGGAAGAAGCAGGTCCGGGGCATGCTTAGCGCCTGGGCCAAGTACAAGGAGAGGCAGGCCAAGGCCGCCGCCACCAGAAAGAGAAAGACCACCGCCACCCCGGAGGAGCTCATCGACTGGGTGATCAAGGCCAATACCAAGCTCGGCGCCATCGACACCGCCGCCTGGACGGATGAAGAGAAGACCGCCTTCACCGGGGCCCTGGAGGACCTCCGGGAGACCATCGGGGTCCTCCTGGCCGGGCTGGAAAAACGGGGGCAAAACTTTTCGTGAGTCGTCAATTACCGAATGATATCAAGTATTTAACCTATGCCGGAGCTCCGGCATACCTGTCGCCGCCGTCACCTCGGAACCTCTTTCATCCATGTCGATGCGATTCTACAATATTGGGATAATAATTATATTTCTCGTGGATACTCATACCTGAACGCGTACTCTTTCATCAGTTACGATCAAAATATGAAGGGATAAAACACATGGACATTAAGGGCGCAAAGATCTTGGTCATCGGCGGTGCGGGGCTGATCGGCTCCCATGTCGTCGAGGAATTACTCAAGGAAGATATAAAAGAAGTCATTATCTACGATAATTTTTGTCGAGGTACGGCCGAGAATCTGGAGGAGGCCCTGAAAGACCCTCGCTGCCGCATTTACGAGATTGGAGGCGACATCCTTCAGACCGACATTCTCGATTCAGCCATGAAAGGCATAGACGGTGTTGTACATCTGGCAGCCCTGTGGCTCCTTCAGTGTTACGAATACCCCCGGGCCGCCTTTGATGTGAATATCCGCGGCACCTTCAACGTCCTTGAAGCCTGTGTTGCCCACAAGGTGAAACGTCTGATCTATTCTTCTTCCGCTTCGGTTTATGGTGATTCCCTGACCGATGTGATCAGAGAAGACCACCCCTACAATAACTGGACATTCTACGGTGCCACAAAAATCGCAGGGGAGCACATGTTTAAGGCTTTTCACAAACGCTACGGTCTTGAAGGGGTGGCACTGCGGTACATGAACGTCTATGGCGCCCGCCAGGACTATAAAGGCGCATATATCGCCGTCATGATGAAGATTCTGGACAATATAGATAAAGGTTTACCTCCCGTGGTCTATGGTGATGGAAGTCAATCCTACGATTTTATTTATGTAAGTGACGTAGCTCGGGCGAACGTATGTGCCCTTAAAAGTGACGTGCCCTTTGGTTTTTACAATGTCGGACGCGGTATAAAAACCTCAATTAAGGAGTTGACGGAGATGATCCTCAAGATTACCGGTTCGGATCTCCAGATCCAGTACGAACCGGCGGGTCTTACCTTCGTCACCAACCGCGTCGGCGATCCCGTCGCAGCGGAGAGAGACCTCGGCTTCACCTGGAGCGTCGATCTGGAAGAGGGCTTGCGCCGCCTTATCGAATGGCGCAAGAAAAACATGGATGCGGTAGAACAGAGGAGGAAGAAGGCACGTTTCTGATGTGACAAAAGGCGTATAGCCTGCAGAGTAAGGCACTTAAGAGTTGGCATGTTTGAAGGGTCCCATGAGGTAAAAGGTACAACGGACAAGAAAGGCTGATAAGGGATGGCCATTATTCCGTTAATCAAACCCTATATGACTCAGGAAATCAAGGACCGAGTGGCGGCCGTCCTCGACAGCGGCTACCTGACGGAAGGCCCTGTTACCAAAGATTTTGAGAGCGCTATCCGACGGTGTATCGGCTGCAAGCATGCCATTGCCGTGACCTCCTGCACCACCGGTTTGGAAATGGCCCTGCGCGCCTTGGGCATCGGGTCAGGCGATGAGGTTATCGTTCCCGATTACACCTACCCTGCGACCGCCGATGTCGTGGGTATTGTAGGTGCAACCGCCGTCATCGTCGATGTCTCCCCACAGACGATGCTCATTGACTACGACGCCTTGGAAGCCGCCATCACGCCCAGGACAAAGGCCGTTATTCCTGTTTCGCTTTTTGGCAACCCTCTTGACCACGACCGTCTCGCCAAAATAAAGAAAAAGCACGGTATCTATATAGTCGAGGACGCCGCCTGTGCCCTCGGGGCAGAATATAAAGGCACCAAAATTGGCAATCAGGCCGACATAACGGTCTTCAGCCACCACCCCCGCAAGTTCATCACCACCGGTGAAGGCGGCACGATCACGACGAATAATGATGAATGGGCAGCCTGGATGGATTCGTATAAACATTTCGGCATGGGTGCATCGCCGAGTCGGGAAGGAGCGGTATTCACCCGCATCGGGTCAAACTATAAACTGAGCAATATTCTCGCCGCCGTTGGCCTGGGACAGATGTACCACTTTGATGAGCTTTTAGACCGCCGGATCTACCTTGCCGACAACTACCTGAAGTTGTTGAAAGACGTAGATGGCGTGGAAATCCCTCAGACCACACCTGGCGGAAAACACTCATACCAGTCTTTCTGTATCTTCGTGAGGGAACGTGATCGGATCATGCAGGAAATGAGGACAAAAGGCATAGAAGTGCAGATCGGCACCTATGCCCTGCACGTGCATCCGGCATTCACGGCAGGCCCCCAAATTGTTTATCGTGGTCCCTTTAATAATAGTCGGCATGCCTATGAAAGATGCCTGACCCTTCCCCTCTACCACGAACTTTCGGAAACAGATCAGCACGTCGTTATTTCCGTGCTCAAAGAACTTCTTTAGGATAAGTCAACGTGTGCGGCATAGCTGGTATATTCAACCTGAACGGTGAGCCCGTCTCCCCCGTCCTCCTACGGAAGATGACCGACGTCATGGCCCACCGCGGACCGGACGGTGAGGGTTTCTACACGGACAGTTTTGTAGGCCTTGGCCATCGGCGCTTGGCAATCCTCGATCTCTCTCCGGCGGGTCACCAACCGATGGCGACGACCTCCAATGAGCACGTCATCACCTATAACGGGGAAGTCTATAATTTCCGGGAACTGCGAGCCGAATTGGAGGCTTTAGGCCACCAGTTCCGCTCGAAGTCGGACACGGAGGTGGTCCTCTACGCTTACAAGCAATGGGGCGCCAAATGTCTCGGCAAGTTCAACGGTCATTTCGCCTTCGCCATCTGGGACAAAACGAAGCAGTCCCTTTTTCTTGCCCGCGATCGTTACGGCACCAAGCCACTCTACTATACCATTGCCGGTCCATATTTCATCTTTGCCTCCGAGCAGAAGGCCATCCTTACCCACCCGGCGGTGGGGAGAGACCTGGATCTTGAGGCACTCCTTGAATATTTCACTTTTCAGAATATTTTTACAGACAAAACGTTCTTCAAAGGCATCAGGATCTTTCCGCCGGGGTCGTACGCTTTTCTTCCTTTGACAGCTTCTACGAACAATTTGGAAATCGTAAAATATTGGGATTATGACTTCCAGGAGCCGGAAAAACCGGCTTTGCGGGAAGAATATATTCACGAACTGGATCGTCTCTTTCGTCAGGCTGTCAACCGTCAGCTTGTGAGCGATGTGGAGATCGGTGCTTATCTCAGCGGCGGTATGGATTCCGGTTCCATCACCGCCTTTGCCGCCGGACAACTTCCCTACATGAAGACGTTTACCGTCGGCTTTGATCTCAGGTCGGCCTCGGGCCTCGAGTTGGGTTTCGACGAGCGGGAAAAGGCCGAATACATGTCCTATCTCTTTAAAACTGAGCATTACGAGATGGTGCTCAAGGCCGGTGACATGGAGCGGATCCTCCCTAAACTGGCTTGGCATCTTGAGGAACCGCGTGTCGGCCAGAGCTATCCCAACTACTACGCCGCCCAATTGGCCTCAAAGTTTGTTAAGGTTGTTCTTTCGGGAGGTGGCGGTGATGAATTGTTCGGTGGATACCCCTGGCGTTACTACCGGGCCGCCGACCCTATGGATGATTTCGAGCAATATGTGGATAAATACTATCTTTACTGGCAGCGCCTGATACCAAACAAGATCATCAAGGAGTTATTTCGTCCCGTATGGGATGAGGTAAAACATGTTTGGACCCGCGACATATTTAGAGACGTCTTTAAAAAACACGAACACAAGCTCACCCGGCCGGAAGACTACATCAACCACTCCCTTGCCTTCGAGGCGCGGACCTTTCTGCATGGTCTCCTTGTCGTGGAAGACAAGCTTTCGATGGCCCACGGTCTGGAGACGCGGTTGCCGTTTCTGGACAACGATCTGGTCGATTTTTCCATGCGCTGTCCTGTGTCATTCAAGATTAACAATCTGGGTGAGGTCATCCGCATCAATGAAAACGAACCAGCAAAGTTGATAAAATATTACGAGAAGACGAACGACGGCAAACAGATTCTACGGGATGTAATGAGGCGCTATATTCCCGACGAAGTCACAAGAGGGATTAAACAGGGATTTTCCGCGCCGGACGCGACCTGGTTCAAGGGGGACAGCATCGATTTTGTCAGACGGACCCTCTTCAATCGTCGCGCCCGCATCTATAACTACATGGACCGTGACACCGTCGAGGCCTTGGTTCAACAGCATATCAGCGGTTCCCAAAACCGCCGCCTTCTTATCTGGTCTTTCCTAAATGTTGAGGAATGGTTGAAATTGTTTGTCTGAAGACTCCCCCATTATTATTACTTGTGGCTTAGATAAAAGCGACGTTATCCGAAATCCAAGCTTTTCTAACTCTGACAGCACGATGGCTCTTTGATGAAAAAGCTGAAGTACATTTTTTTAGGTGCTACGAGATTCAGTAAAGAAATTCTACTTGAGTTGGTAGAAAGCGGTTTTTTGCCGAAAGCCGTTTTTGCTATCGAAGAAGAATATTTCATCTCGTACGACAAAGGGAAAACGAGGGAAAGAAGAAAGAATTACAACTTTGCCAATTTGAGGATCGAGGCTGAAAAGTTAAATGTTCCTTATTATAGTGTTGATTCAGTGCCCGGGAAACGACTGGTTGATTACAAACATATCATTCAAGATTTATATGCCGATGTGATTTTATGTTTAGGCTGGTATTACATGGTGCCGAAAGAGATAAGAAATATGGCGCAGCATGGCGCTTGGGGCATTCACGCCTCCCTTTTGCCTAATTATGCAGGGGGTGCGCCGCTTGTGTGGGCGATCATCAACGGGGAAACCATGACGGGAATAACTTTGTTTCGAATGGCAGACGGTGTCGACGACGGCGATATTATCGCCCAAAAGGCATTCGAAATCAAATATGAAGACACGATTAATGAGGTCTATGAGAAAGCAACGAAATGTTCAAAAGAAATACTTTTAAGTGTCTTCGCAGATATTGACAATGTAAGGTACATTAAGCAAGACAAAAACAAAATAAAAGTATTTCCGCAAAGAAGACCGGAGGACGGTGTTATAGACTGGAACAGCAAATGTTCGAATTTATATAACTTCATCAGAGCCCAGACCCTGCCGTACCCATGCGCTTTTTTTTACATTGACGATAAAATCGTTAAGGTTATATCCGCGGAGGTTACGGATATAGATTCAGAAGACGCTGAGCCAGGCTCCATTGTAAAAATTGGTGATGATTATTTGGTGGCCACAAGGGACTATTTTTTGAAGCTGGTTAGAATTATTTTTGAAAATAAAGAATATGATTTTAATGAATTTTATAGCAATTTTTTAAAATGCGACATTTGATCATGAAGGCTTCAAGTAAATTCTCAAAAATATGTGACATAGGCACGGTGGACTACAGAGACAGGATATTTTTTACATTCGATATGGATTGGTGTTCGGACGAAATATTGGATTATACACTAGATATTATTGATCAATGTCAAATAAAATGTAGCGTATTCGTCACTAACAAAACAATATTACTAGATAGAATGTTAAATAATGACGATATAGAGCTAGCCATACATCCTAATTTTAATTTCCTCTTAAATGGCGAAAAAACAAACGGCTCTAGCGTAGAGGAGGTTATTAAATATTATATTACAATAATTCCCAATCCAATTAGTGTGAGAGCCCATAGCTTAGTGCAGGGTTCTCAAATATTGGACTTGTATGTCAAATATGGGCTGATATACGACTGCAACCTTTTCATCCCCTGGTCTGCAAACATAGAACTTAAGCCATTTTATCATTGGGATCCAAAGTTGATTAGAGTGCCCTATTTTTGGGAGGATGACATTCATTTGCTATATAATTGGGAATGGGAGGAAAAGGTAAACTAAAAATAACGAAGTGGGACTGTAAATCACTTATATGTTCGATACGACAAAGATTGATCCAATGAAAATCGGTAAGGCAGTATTCAAAAATTTGTTATATATTTCTTTCAATTCTCTAATATGTCCTGTGTTAATCATATTGAGCATTATATTTAGAAGTAGGAAGAAAAAGAAAGTCATATTCGGAACAACACCGATAATTAATAATAAATATTGGTGTCAATCATTAAAAGAAATAGGTATCGAAGCTGAAACGCTGATGAGCGGATACTATAAAATCAACCAAAAAGAAGATTTCGATTTATATTTCGAGGATTTTTTCCCTGGAATATTAAGAAAAAGAGTATTATTATATTTATTTGCCCCCATTTTAGTATGGATTTACATTCTTAAGAATGCAAAGATAATTGTAACTACATTTGAAGGTATAGCATTTAAAAAATTTTTTTGGAGACTTGAACCGATTTTAGCTCGGGTTGCAAATATTAAAATGATTGTAATTCCCTATGGCGCTGATGGCTACATGTATAGCAGAATAAAAGACCCATCTCTTCAACAGGTGTTGCTTGCATCATATCCTGAGTTTGCGCGAAAGGAACGAGACATAACAAATAAGGTCTTCTACCTATCTAAATATGCGGATGTGGTCATAACCGGAGTTATGACTTGCGAGGGGTTTCCGCGTTGGGATGCATGTGTTTATCAGCCAATTATTATAGACACAAAGAAATGGCAGCCAAAAAAGGAATATTCAGCTTGTAATGGTAAAAATGGGCCCGTAAGGATATTACACGCACCCAACCATCGAGCATTTAAGGGGACGGAGTTTATCTTGAAAGTTGCAAAGGAATTAAAACAAGAGGGCTACGACATAGATTTGGTGTTACTGGAGAATGTACCTAATGAAAAAGTACGTGAAACGATGCAGGAGGTAGATATTCTTGTGGAGCAGTTGATAGCCACTGGTTACGCCATGAATGGTATAGAGGGCATGGCGTGCGGATTGCCCGTTCTTTCAAATCTTGAAAATTCTTTATATACGACGATTTTCAAAAGGTACTCTTATTTGCAAGAATGTCCCATTCTTTCAACAACTCCGGAGTCACTAAAAGATAATTTGAAGTTGTTAATCGAAAATCCGGACAAGAGGAGGTCATTAGGCGAAAAAGGAAGAATCTATGTGGAAAAGTATCATTCGTATTCAACATTCCAGTATTTATTTGAAACGATCATAAGGAGGTTGAATGGTGAGTCTGTAGATCTGATGTTTCTATTTAGAACATATGATTTAAGACAGGAAGCCGGGGAAAAAGTGCAGATATCTGACAATTTATCAACGAGTGATAAGCAGAAAAGATGAATGTGTGATGTTTTTTCGTAAGCTTGCCAAGGACACGGCCATTTATGGGGGGGCAGATCTAGTCGGTAAATCTATTATATTTGTTACTTTTCCAATCATAGCGACGGCATTGTCTCCACTGGCGTTCGGTGCATTGGAGCTGATCGGCACTGTGACCGCCCTTCTTGGAATGGTGATGAACTGTGGCTTAAACAACGCGGTTCAAAGGTATTACTGGGATAAAGAAACCGTCAATGATCAAAGGCCTGTTATTGTAACGTCAGGTCTAGTGGCTTTGTTTTTTTTCGGTGTTGGAACGGTGGCTGTAAGCCTGTTCCTATTGCCATTTGTTTTGACTAAAGTACACATTTCAGGTCTGCCCTTGACATGGATTGCGCTTGTTGCGGCGCTGATTTTAATGAGTTTACGACAGTGTCATCAGTATATCCTGGATGTGTTGAGGCTTCATTTTGCATCGCATAAGTATTTGTTTATTTCCTTGATTGGAAACGTTTTAAGTGCCTTGTTTTCTGTACTAGTGGTGGTCTATTGGCGTTGGGGTATCGATGGGCTATTAACAGTACAGGCATCTGTCGCGTTGGTGATCTTGCCGCTGGCTCTTTGGATGATACGTGAGGATATAACTTTAGATTTCGATTCTAAATGGATGCTGCAACTTGTCCACTACGGTTATCCTTTCATTTTCGCCGGCCTTGCATACTGGCTTTTTGGTTCTATGGATCGTTGGATGTTGGCGGCAATGTCATCGATTGAAGAGGTGGGTATATACTCTGTAGCTTTCCGTTTTGCATCCATAGTTGTTTTTGTATCAACTGCCTTTGGCCAAGCTTGGAGTCCTGCGGCGATAAAAATATATTCGGATAATCCTAGTATCTATCGTAATATTTATGCTTATATGCTCTTATTGCTATTGTTTTTCATGCTGATGGTTGGGGGGGGAATTGCGCTTTTCTCCGGTGAGATGATAGGACTTATAATGTCAAAAGAATACCTGCCCAGTGCCGTGCCCCTAACTATTTTATGTTTTGGTATTGTTTTACAATCTACACAGCAGGTCACCGCCATCGGTATTTCACTGGAAAAAAAAACCTTCATCTTTGCAAGACTCACTTGGCTTACGGCGTTGGTTAATTTTGTCTTGAACTGGATACTGATTCCTCTATTTGGTGCTACCGGTGCGGCTTGGGCTACAACTTTTTCATATTTGGTGCTTACTGGGAGTTATTTATACTTTACTCAGCGTCTTCATCCCTTGCCTATCCCTTGGATACGGCTTTCTTTGATATTATGTTTGGGGGCTGTGCTCTGTGCGGTTGCCCTGGCTTTGAATCAATCCAGTTTGTCATGGTCAGCTATCGGCACGAAATTCCTATTTGCAACTTTACTGGCACTATTAGGGGGCGTCATTGTGCCAATTCGCAAGCTGTGTTATGCGAGAAAAATATAGACAGAAATGGTTTAAAAAAACGAACTAATGTCAGATGTTCTTGTCATTAGTGAGGGCCGAACGAAGAAAGGCTAAGTCAATTAATGGAAACATGTGGTCGGCCAAGGGTTCTGATTACCGGCGCTGATGGTCTTTTGGGTAGAAATGCCTTAAAGGCACTCAAGTCAGATTTTGATATATATGCTATTGTTCATAAGTCACCCGTCGATCCTTTGCAGGATGTTAACTATTTGATCCTTGATTTAAGTGAGCATTGGTCAATAAGTAATTTACCAAACTCCATTGATATAGTTATTCATCTAGCTCAGTCGTCCCATTTCCGAAACTTTCCTGAGAAAGCACTTGATATTTTCCAGGTCAATGTGGCATCTACAGCCAGACTGCTAGATTTTGCATATAGGAACAGGGTCAAGAAATTTATTTTTGCCTCCTCTGGCGGCGTTTATGGCTCCGGGCGGATTGCCTTCGATGAAAACGCGCCTATTATGCCGCCCGAAAAACTAGGCTATTATCTTGGAAGCAAACTATATGGCGAAATTTTGGTGAACAACTATGCAAAATTCATGAGTGTCGTTGTGTTGCGATTCTTTTTCATGTACGGCCCCGGTCAGAAGAGATCCATGCTAATTCCTCGATTGGTTGATAGTATAAAAGCGGGTGTACCGATTACTATGGAGGGGAAGTATGGAATTAAAATCAATCCGATTCATGTTTCAGATGCCACGCAGGCTTTGGTTCGTTCTCTAGACTTCACCGAGAGCGCAACCATAAACATCGGTGGTCCCGAGGTAATATCTTTGCGAAAAATATGTGATATTATAGGAAACCTTCTCGGTACTAGACCTAAATATATCTGTAAAGACAGTACTCCGTCTGATCTGATCGGCGATATTACGGCCATGCGGGAATATCTTTGCGCGCCACGAATTCGAATAGCCGAAGGCGTGAAAGACCTTCTCTAGCCAAGACAAATCATCATATGCCTTTAACTTTAGTTCAAGTTCTTAAAAATAGAAACATTTCATTGTGTTATACCACATCTTTTTTAAAAACAGACTAATATGATGAGATATATTGCATGAAAGTTATTCATCTGCCAAGCAATGTTGGAGGTATGGCGTGGGGTTTAGCTCAAGGAGAAAGACTTTTAGGGTTGGATGCAACAGTGCTCGTTTGTTCGATGAATTGGTTGAACTATAAGGCAGATAAAATATTATATAACAGTGATAGATACCTCATTTATAAACTGGTAAAACGTTTAGAAGCTTTTTTCCAAATACGTAATAAATACGATATTTATCACTTTAACTCTGGGGCAACTTTATTAGATTTTCCCAACATAGGCCTTCATTTGCTCGACATTTCTCATTACAATGGGAAAAATATTATTACATTTAATGGTTGTGATGCAAGATTGAAATACGAAACCATGAATCGTGTAAATGTAAGTGCGTGCCACGAAAAGGACTGTTATGAAGGTTTATGCAACAAATATAAAATAGAAGAAATAAAAAAGGAAAGAATTAAAAAGATCTCAAGATATGTTAAACACGTATTTGCGGTAAATCCGGACTTGATGTATAACTTGCCGGTAAATAAAACAAGTTTTCTGCCATATGCGGTGGCAGGATGGAACGATATAGAATATGTGCCATTCAAAGTAAAAAAAAATAGAATCAAAATTGTACATGCTCCAACAAATAGAGGAGCTAAGGGATCTAAATATATCATCGCTGCTCTAGATAATCTCTCAAGAAAATATAAATATTTAGAAATCAATATCATAGAGAAAGTTCCATATAAAAAGGCTTTGGAATTATATATCCAGGCTGATATTGTTGTAGACCAGGTACTTATAGGCTGGTATGGCGGTTTGGGTGTTGAGGTGATGAAAATGGGAAAGCCCCTTGCTGTATTTATCAGAGAGGAGGATCTGAAATTTATCCCGACTCAGATGGCACAAGATCTAAAGGAAACGATCATAAATGTAAATAAATTGAATATAGAAAGTGAATTGGCAAAATATATTGAAAATATAGATTTATTGAAGGCAAAAAGCGAGGCTTCCCTATATTATGTGCATAGATGGCACGACCCAAAGTATGTGGCTTCCATAACCAAGAATATCTACGAAAGCGTGTGATAAAATTTTTTTATCTTCGCGCTTCATGCATTTCAAGCATAATGCCGTAAGGATAAGGGGCGTTTTTCACGAAAGCGACAGAATGAGGTATCACCAAATATGTGCGGCATTTGCGGCATAATCGACCGGCGGCGCAGGCCTGTCGCTGAACAGGACATCGTAGCCATGTGCCGTCTGGTGAGTCATCGGGGCCCCGATGCAGAGGGGATTTTCATCAGGGATAATGTCGCCCTTGGCCATCGTCGCCTCAAGATCATCGATCTCTCCGACGCGGCCAATCAACCCTTTCACTATGGGGGGCGTTATGTCCTTACCTATAATGGGGAAATTTACAATTATCCGGAGATAAGAGAGGAGTTAAAAAGGGAAGGGGCTGAATTTAAAACCGAATCCGACACGGAAGTCCTCCTGGCGGCTTACGATAGGTGGGGTTTCGACTGCGTGCAAAGGTTCAACGGGATGTGGGCCTTTGCCCTTTACGACGCCCCGCGCCGTCTGATTTTTTGCAGCCGCGACCGCTTTGGGGTCAAACCCTTTTACTATGCCACGCCTGAGGGTAAATTCGTCTTCGGCTCGGAAATCAAACAGCTGCTCTTTTTCATGCCACAGCCGACGGTAAACATACCTATCCTCCTTGATTATCTCGTCAGTGGATACGAAGATCACACGTCAGAGACCTTCTTTAAGGATATCCATACATTAAGTCCCGGTCACAATCTCCTCTACGATCTTGACGGAGATGGTTTCAGAATAGTCAGGTACTATGAGCTAAGTGTCGACGAAAGGCAGCGAGAATTACCGTTTCCCGAGGCGGTCCGTCTGTTCAGGAGTACCTTCGACAGTGCCGTCGCGATGCGACTCCGATCGGACGTACGCGTCGGCACGTGTTTGAGCGGCGGGACAGACAGCTCCGCCGTGGCGTCGGTCGCCGCCGGGCTATATAGAGGGGAACACCCCTTTGCCGCCATAACCGCGGGGAGTGTCGAAAAAGCGACCGACGAGCGATACTATGCCGAGTTGGTCGCGAGAGCCCACGGGCTGGAATGGCACGTGATCGAGCCCTCGGTGGCGGATTTTGGTGATAACCTGGACGAAATAATCTATTCTCAAGAGGAACCCTTCGGCAGCCCTTCGGTTTGTATGCAGGAGAGGGTGTTCCATAGGGCCAAAGAGGCGGGTTGTATCGTCATGCTTGACGGCCAGGGGGGAGACGAGACGCTGTTGGGCTACGAGCGCTATTATCCCGCTTACATTCGATCCCTCCCCACGTTGCGTAAAATCGGAGGTTTTCTTTCCGCCTGGAAGTGCTCCCGCTTGTCCTTGGGGGAGCTGGCCTTTTACCTGCTCTACTTCACGAGCCCTTCCATACGAGTGGCCGCTTTGCGCCATCGCCACGATTTCGTGAAAAAGGGCTATTTCGACTTTCTCGGGGTCAAGCATATATATGACAGCAGCACGGCCTACGGGGATATCGACACCCTGCAACGCCTCGAAATCGGGAGCCTCCAGCTGCCCCACCTGCTGCGATACGAGGATCGGAACTCCATGCGGCACGGCGTTGAGTCGCGACTCCCCTTTCTTGACTACCGCCTGGTGGAGTTGTCCCTTTCCCTCCCCAACGATTACAAGATCCGCGAAGGCTGGACAAAATATATCCTGAGAAAGGCGACACAGGATATTGTCCCGGCGGAGGTGGCATGGCGGAGGCACAAAGTGGGCTTCAATGCTCCGGAGCGGACGTGGATGAAGGCCATTGCCGACAGGATATTTGCATCCATCTGTTCCTCAATGATCATCGAGAAGATCACCGACAAGAAGGCACTCATGGAAAAGTTCGCCGCCCTGGACCTGCGGACGCGCTGGAGGCTGTTCAACATCGCCCGATGGGAAGAGCTCTATAACATAGCTATTTAACGACGCCTCGGCGGTTCATAAGAAAAATTTAGACGTATCGGCCTACGAAAACCTTTGAAATGAAAGGATCTTTAAACATCTGGCTGGTAACGATAGGCGAGCCCCTCCCTCTGGAACCCCATGTCAGAAAGCTCCGCACCGGTATCGTTGCCGACTGCCTCCTCGAGCGAGGACATCAGGTACGCTGGTGGGTCAGTGCCTTCGAACACCAGCGAAAACAGATGCTGTTTAACGAAGACCGGGAAATCTCCCTTTCGCCCCGCTATACCCTGAATGTCCTCAAGGGGTGCGGGTATCGGAGCAATATCTCCCTGCGGCGTTATCTCGACCACTTGATGATCGCCCGGAGGTTTGCGCAATCCTCCAGACACTTTGCCCCGCCGGACGCCATCGTCGCCTCCATGCCCTGTTATCACCTTGCCTACGAGGCGGTACGCTATGGGCGGCAAAGGCGGATTTCCGTTATCGTCGACGTCCGCGATCTATGGCCGGATATCTTTGTCGGTGCCATTTCATCGCCCTTGATGAAGGCCCTTGTCAGGGGTCTGCTGATCAGGGACTACCGGCGTCTCGATTACCTTCTCGGCCGGGCCACCGGCATCCTGGCCATGTCCGGGGGGGTGCTGCGGTGGGCCCTGTACCATGCCCGCCGCGAGGCGCATGCCTGCGACGGCGTATTCTACCTTGGGTACCCCAAGGTCGAGAGCGCCCAGGGCCCGCCCGTTTGGCTGAAAGACCACACGGGACAGAAGCTCATCACCTATGTCGGAACATTCGGCCGGTCTTACGAGCTCCCCCTCGTGGTTGAGGCGGCACGGCGGTTTCACCATTCCGGGCGGAGGGATGTGTGTTTCGTCCTCGCGGGCACGGGCGAGCAGGAAGCGGAATTGCGGGACCGGAGCCGCGATCTGCCCAACGTCGTCATGACCGGGTGGTTGCAGTCCGATGAGATCGCCGCCCTGCTGTCCCGGTCCTACCTGGGTGTCATCCCCTGCCGGAGCGTCATCGACGCGATGCCCAACAAGACCTTCGAATACCTTGCCGCCGGCTTGCCCGTCGTTTCGTCATTGGAGGGAGAAATGGCCGAAATCATTACAGAAAGGGACATCGGTCTCAATTACGGCGCCGGTGATGGCGACGGTTTGTTCCAGACGATAAGCTCCCTCCTGGACGATCAGGGCCGCCGTGACAAGATGGCGGACAACGCCCGTGACTTTTTTGCGGAAAAGGGTGATGCTCAAAAGATTTACCATGCCTACGCCGAGCATATCGAAAGAGTTTGTCGGACGTCGTCACGGGTGAACCCCTAAAAAGATCCGTTTTTGTTCACTTCTTTTGTCTCACAGATACTGGCAGATAACTGAGGCCCCCGGCCAGAAGGCGTCACGGGAGCAAGTGGCACGGATCTACCACCGCTATCGCTTGGCCCTGGATTATGCCCGAGGGGTGGAGGTGTTCGAGGCGGCCTGCGGCAGCGGCATATCCTTGGGATACCTGGCCGGTGTCGCCCGCCGCGTGGTCGGCGGCGACATAGATGTCGTGAACATCTCAGCGGCCCGTGACGCCCGGCGGGCATTAACGGCAGATATCAGGGAGAAGGTTGATATCGTCAGGTTGGACGCCCACCACCTGTCGTTTTCCCCGGGAAGCTTCGATCTCGTGCTGCTCTTCGAGGCCGTCTATTACCTCAAGGACCCCGGGTTGTTTGTCACGGAGGCGGCGCGTGTTCTCCGAGACGGCGGTACTCTTATCGTCGGTACAGTCAACAAGGATTGGCCGGATTTCCACCCTTCGCCCTATACCCATTATTATCCTTCCGTTCCCGACCTCTATCGCCTCTTGCGGTCTTCCTTTGCCAGCGTCGCCATTTACGGGGCTTTTCCTTCCCGGCCCGAGGGCGTCCGGCAAAGCGCCATCTCCATGTTAAAGCGTGTCGCCGTTTGTTTCGATCTCATCCCGGGGAGTCTGAAGGCTCGATCCTATCTGAAACGCCTCTTCCTTGGTCCCCTGGCCGACCTGCCGGGGCAGATCACGGAAGGGATGGCAGACTACGACCCCCCACGGCCCCTGCCTGCGGACCGGATCGACACAGTCCACAAGATCCTCTACGCCGTGGCGAGGAAGTGAGGATGATGAAGAGGCTCTTCGACGTCACGGTGTCGGCCGTGTTATTGACACTTTTTATGCCTCTTCTCGTCTTTACGGCCCTGGCCGTCAAGTTCGAGGACGGCGGTCCCGTCTTCTATCGCGGCCTGAGGACGGGATTGGCCGGGCGGCCCTTCCGCATATACAAGTTCCGCACCATGGTGGTGGACGCCGAGAAAAAGGGGGGCCCCA
>Ga0209720_1002073_pt1 | contig 15539 bp, 12 predicted proteins | sample AD_JPNMR3_MetaG_FD_184426 | JGI IMG/M metagenome (GOLD analysis project Ga0209720, IMG submission 184426) | Active sludge microbial communities of municipal wastewater-treating anaerobic digesters from Japan - AD_JPNMR3_MetaG (SPAdes) (version 2) | ecosystem: Engineered > Bioreactor > Anaerobic...
CCCTCTTTATCCGTGAAATGCTATTATTAACTTTAAAACAGGCAAAGAAGAAATTTAGATTCTCACTTCTAAATTTCGTATTTGTTTATACCCACTGTCATTTTATTATAAGACCAAAAAGAGGGGAAAATCTATCAAAAATAATGCAGTGGTTACTGGGCACATTTGCCGTTAGATACAACAAAAGATTAAAAATAAGAGGAAAGGTATGGTTTGATAGATTTAAGAGTGAAGTAATAGAAAAAATTGAGGATTTTGTGAGAAGTTTTAAGAGGATAAACGAAAATTTAAAGAAAAATAACATCCCGGAAGCATTAGAAAATTATATTTTTTGTGGTCTTTTTTATTTTAAGAATAAAAATTTTGAATTTCTTGATAGATTACCGCTATTACTCGAATTTTTGATATAAGATAAAAGTTACTATACTAAAAATTTTTGTTATAAATGCAAGATTTTATTTTATTTAATTAATTTCATAGCAAGAAAAAAGCCTAAAAATAGTTGCATTTTTTACAAAAATAGAATATATTGCTATTTCTAAAATAAAATAAAATTTTATTGAAATAATTAAGGAGTTTTGAATATGGAGAAAATTTCTAACTTACAAAAAGCAAGACTTGAGTATAAGCCAAAATTACCTGAAGCATTAAAAGGGGATATATCAACAATCACTGTTGAATTAGGAGAAGCAACATCCTCTTCCTCTTTTCAGAAAGAGTTAAAAGAGATGTTTTCTAATACTTATGGATTGCCAATAGCAACTTTTAAGAAAGGAGGCACTCCTAATCCTAATTTTAATAAAAAAATAAATGTTGGAATTGTTTTGTCGGGTGGGCAGGCACCAGGTGGACACAATGTAATCATAGGATTACTCGATGCGATGAAGAAGGCAAATAAAGATTCAAAATTATTTGGATTTTTAGGTGGCCCTTCTGGAATTGTGGATGACAAGGCGATAGAGTTGACCCCTGAATTTGTTGAAGAATACAGAAATACTGGTGGATTTGATATGATTGGCTCTGGTAGGACAAAATTAGAAAAGGAGGAACAATTTGATAAATGTATTGAGGTCTTTAAAAAAAGAGATATTAATGCAATAGTAATTGTTGGAGGTGATGATTCCAATACAAATGCAGCCTTACTTGCAGAGTATCTTAAAAAGAAGGGTAGTACGGTTCAGGTAATAGGTGTTCCAAAGACAATTGATGGGGATTTAAAAAACCAGTATATCGAAACCTCTTTTGGTTTTGATACAGCGACAAAAGTTTACTCTGAATTAATTGGGAATATTTGTAGAGATGCAAATTCTGCAAAAAAATATTGGCACTTTATAAAATTAATGGGTAGATCAGCATCTCATATATGTCTTGAATGTGCTTTACAGACACAACCAAATATTGCTATAATTTCAGAAGAAGTTGAAAAAGAACAATTAACAATTGAAGAGATTATTGATGAAATAGTAAGAATTGTTATAACAAGATCTGATAAGGGTGAAGACTTTGGTGTTGCTTTAATACCAGAGGGGCTAATTGAATTTATACCTGAAATGAAAAAATTAATCTCAGAATTAAATGACCTTCTTGCAAATAATGAGGCTCATTTTAACACACTTCATACTTTCGAGGAACAATCTCAATGGATTAATAAACATTTAAGTAAAGATTCTTCTTTTGTATTTTCTTCTCTTCCAAATGATATTCAGAGACAACTATTAATGGATAGAGATCCTCATGGCAATGTTCAGGTTTCCAGAATAGAAACAGAAAAGTTATTGATAGATCTTGTTCAGGATAAATTAAATGAATTAAAGAGTGCTGGTAAATTTAAAGGAAAATTCTCACCATTAAACCACTTCTTTGGTTATGAAGGAAGATGTGCAGCACCTTCTAATTTTGATGCTGACTATTGTTACTCCCTTGGATATAATGCATTTTTATTAATTATTAATGGCCTTACAGGATATATGTCATCCATAAGAAATCTATTTCAACCAGCAGATAAATGGATAGCAGGTGGTATTCCTATAACAATGATGATGACAATGGAGCAAAGACATGGCAAATTAAAACCAGTTATTAAGAAGGCTTTAGTTGATTTAGAAGGTGCTCCTTTTAAAAAGTTTGTTAGCATTCGAGAGGAATGTGCAATTAAAACATCTTATTTATATCCTGGGGCTATTCAGTATTATGGACCTTCTGAAGTCTGTGATAGAACTACAAAGACTTTAATGTTAGAACATAGTTAAATCCGAAAATAATTTTTTATAAAAGAGGCTACCTTATTATTTAAGGAAGCCTCTTTTCTCTATTATGTTGTACTTTAGTCTTAAATACAGTTTTTCTACTAATTTAAAACAAAAAAATATATACAGATAATATTTGTTCAAAAGTGCGACAATTGTCGTATAAATTAACTCGATTATATCAATCCCTTTGTCTCATCTATGCCTAACATTATATTCATATTCTGAACAGCTGCCCCTGATGCTCCTTTACCTAAATTATCAAATCTTGTGATTACGAGTGAGTGCTCATCATTAGATGTGACAAAAATATCTAAAAAATTACTATTTTTTCTTTCGTCAACCACAAAAAAACCATTATCAAGATATTTATCCAGATCGTAATCCATTACTTTAATGAAAAATTCATCCTTATAATATTCTTTATAAAAGGCTTGAAGATCTCTTCCAGAAAGTTTTTTATTCATAAGTCTATTATTAATAGGAACAGAGACAGTCATCCCGTTATAAAAATCAGCAACAATAGGAGTAAAAACTGGCTTAAACTCAAGATCAGGGATCTTTTGCATCTCTGGGAGATGTTTATGATTTAATTTTAATGCATAGGGTCTTGGGACACTATATTTATCCTTAAAAATTCTATTTTTTTCATACTCTTCAATCATCTTTTTACCACCGCCACTATAACCAGTTAAAGATGTGCAGGTAAAAGGGTAATCTTTTGATAAAACACCCTCTTGTATTAAGGGATATACAATTACAACAAAACCAGTGGCATGACAGCCTGGCACCGCTACCCTTTTAGAATTTTTTATTAAATCTCTCTGCTTTTTATTGAGTTCTGGAAGTCCATAAACCCATCCTTTTTCTGTCCTATGAGCAGTACTTGCATCAATTACTCGTGTCTTTTCATTTTCGATAAGATTAACTGACTCTCTTGCGGCATCATCTGGTAAACATAAAAAAACAATATCAGCTTCATTTATAAATTTCTTTCTTTCAAAAATATCCTTTCTTTTCTCTGGATCAATTTTTAATATCTCTATATCATCTCTTTTAGAAAGTCTTTCATTTATTTTTAAACCAGTGGTTCCTTCCTGACCATCTACAAAAATTTTATATTTCATTTTTAGTTACCTTTTTTAATCAATTTTTTTGAAATTATCTATATCAAAAAAAATAAAATTTGTCAAAAAATCTATTTGCTAAACATAACGCCATCATCTAACTTTTGAGAATAAAAGAATTAAAACACATTGTATTTTTTATAAAATTATTGTTATTTTATAAATGATAACGGGATATCCCCTGCCAGATATACAGATATCCCCCTATTTTATATCATCTCCCCATTTTTCTCCATATAATTTTTTTGCCTCATTAAGATACAATTCTGCCTCTTTGTCCCTATTCATTCTTTTTAACATAAGTATTATATTTTTATAACTATCAGGGCTTTTTTTTCTTTTATGATTATTAATAAATACTGACAAAGCCTCATCCCATCTCTTCGTCTTGTAATACAAAATACCCCTTAAAATTTCAAGATTATTATCCCCTTTTATAATATTACATAATTTTTCTATCTTTTTAACATTATCCTCTGTTGGATTTAATAAAAATTTTTGAATATTATCTGGAATACAAAAATAATAACTAACAGCATCTTTTGTAATATTGTATTGATATTCAATCTCTTTTATTAAAATATTTTTTTCTAAAAATTCTTTGTATTTTCTATCAAGAAAAAATAATCTTTCTATATCCTGTTTCTTAAAATAGTATATGTTAGAAGTTAAAATAGTAATTAAAATATCTTTTTTTATCTGATCTTTTTCATTATTATTAATAAAATCAATAAATTTTTCAAATATTTCTATTCTTGTATCTTTATTTATTGTCCTCGCTTCTGCGAATTGTAATGGTGAAAAATCATCTGTTGCAATTCTTGCTCCTTTACAAAATTCTTTTATCTTTGCTGTATTGAATATTTCACTATAATAAAAATCTTTAAATTCAGAAAGATTTACACTCATTAAGTCCTTTTTTATAACTTCATTCTGAATTAAATTATTAAATGCTTGAGGCGAAATAATTATGGGATTACTACTACCAACTATTATTGAATATTCATTTGTTATAAAAAGAGAACATTCTTTAAAAACAGCAGAAAAAGTAGCAAGTATAGTCTTATAATCTTCTAATGGGACAAGATGTAAAGGTAGCCATTGCACCATAATCCCATCAGTAGTGAGCCTATTTTTACAATGGGCATAAAATTCTTTTGTATACAATACCCATGAATCACTCGCAATTGGATGAGTGGAATCGGATATTATCAAATCGAATTTTTCTTTCGTTTTTTCTACAAAATATCTACCATCATTTATCTTTATTGTATCTTTATATTTTTCCAATACATTATGATTCCATTCTGAAAAAAACTTACTTGCCTCAAGAACGTCTTTACATATCTCTATGTTTCTCTTTTTTTCAAGAGAGTCAATATTACATACTGATCCATAAGATATTCCAGCCCCAAATGCTATTGTTAAAAGAGATTTAATATCATTTTTTATTGTAAAGGGAAGATAGGCAAGTAATCTAAAAACCTTTATTGAGTTATAATCTGTTGGAACCTCCCCAACCCCATTTATCTTTAAATGAAGAATGCCATTGTATCTTTTTGAAACTGTTACTGTACCAAAAACTCCCTCTTTATAATATAAAATTTCATCACTTTTTAAAGTCTTTGCGGCAATTCTTGAAACATTTATTTTTTTATCAAAGTTAAATGTTATTATTAGCGTTAATAAAAATAGAATTGTTAAAAAAATGTACTTAAAGTTAAATTTATTAGAGAGTATATAAATTATACTTATAATTATAAATATCCCTATATTAATAAGGGCAATTATTCTTAATGTAAAATCAATCTGAAATATTGAAATTAGAAGAAAACCAGTAAGAAGAGGTCCAAGAACTGAACCAACAGTATTAAAAAAGTATAATAGTGAAATATTTTTTTCTTTTTTAGATGTATTTATGTTAATGAATATATCTATTGCCAGAGGGAAAATAAAACCAAATATAGAAGCAGGCACAAATATTAGTAGAAGTGAAGAGAGTATTCTTATAATGATTAGTAGATTAAAATTGAGAGTTATGTTATTTTTTATATTTACTATGATCTCATTAATTATATTTGAATATTCTGGCAAAATTACATTCCATAAGCCTATAATTAATTCGAGAATAGCAAATATAAAAATAGGAGAAGTTATATTTTTTCTTAATTTAAAGTATATAAAAGATCCTAAAAAGATACCCCCAATAAAAATAGATGTGATTATGGTAAAGCAATAGGTATTATTACCTGTAAAATAGATTAAAATTCTATTATAAACAATCTCATAAGAAAGAGATGAAAAACCGGATAAGAAGAAAAGAATTGGAAATATTATTAAAAATATTTTTTTTGAGTTTTCTGTTATATCTATTTTGAAATTCTCATTTTCTTCTAATTGAGAATAAACATTGTCAAAATTTTTTAAAATAAAGAAAGCACTTAGGTATATTAATAAACCAATGAATATTGTTAATAATAAAGTAAAATTATATCCCAATATTGATAAGAATAAAAAACCAGTCAAGAATGCTCCAAGCACACTACCAAGAGTATTAATAGAATACAATAACGATATATCTTTTCTTGGTGTCACCATTGATAAAAGAGGTAGAGTTATTCCTACTAATGATGTTGGTATTATCAGTGTTAAAAATGTTAAAATCCCTTTTACAATTAAAGATATATTATTATAATTAAATAGTAAAGAATCTATAATATTTATTAAAGAAAATAAAGGATACAATAATAAAGCATATATTAAAATTATAATCTGGGTTATAATAAAAAGAAAAATTGGTCTTTTTATTTTATGAGATACTCTATTAAAAATAATATTTCCAATAGAAAGCCCTAACATCCAGACACTTAATAAAATGGCAATCGAATAAATTGTCCCACCAAATATTAAAAGTAATTTTCTTTGCCATAAAATTTGAAATATAAGAGTTATAAATCCAGAGATAAAATAATAAAGATACAACAAATATTTTTTTTTCATAAATCAATTATCCTAATATTTTTAAAAGTTATATACTGAAAATTTTTCATTTTGTCAAAAAGATAGTTGTAACAGAAGTCGTTTATTAAATTTTTGAAAAGTAAAATTATATAGTTAGCCTTACGCTAATTTTAATTTAAAGAGAGAGTAAATAATAAAAATCTAAGTTTAACTTTATTTAAGTAGGATTTTGAATAAATACCGCTAGTAATAGGTCTCAAATCCCACTACTTGATAGCAATTGTTATAAATTGCTTTATAGAATGGGGTGGTATTCCCTTCAAAATGCGACAATTCTTTATTCTTTTTCCACCTCTTTATCTTTGTAAGTTTCAGCCATAACCTCAATGTCACAAGACTACATTTCTTCTCCACACCTAAAAGCCCCATTTTCTCATATTCTTCCAAAAAAAGTGCGACAATTCTCCTCAAGAGGACTGCCATGCTGAAAAAATTAAGATCCGCATGGATCTTTTTTAAGAATCTATAATCCTCTTTTGAGAGATATACTCTAATCTTATCAGTAGCATCAATTCTTTCATAGTTATTTCCATCCTCAACTCCAAAGCAGTATCTCTTTTTTATTCTGTTACAAAACAATTGAAGAATATACACAACAAGTTTTGATAAAGATAAATTTAATTTCTCTGCTATTTTTACAAGATTTTTTTTCATTTCTGATTTTACTACAAAGTGAAACTCATGTTCTCCATTGTAGTTTTCTAAAATTTTACAAATATTATTCATAAAATACCTCCGTAATTATAAAAATATTTCTATATATTAATCACAAAATTTTTGAGAAAATCCTTTACAAAATTCAAGAAAAAAATAAATTTTCTCTGTAAAAATTTCATTTCTAAAAAACATTTGATTTTTTCAAAAAATAATATATAATAAAGTTATATTATTTATAGTTATAAGGACAAAAAGATGAGAAAAGAAAAAATTAAAAATATGGTAATTACAATTTTTACAATTACTTTTATGTTAATAATTTTTTCAATCTTATATAGTGTTCTTCTTGTTTTATCTGATAGCGAAAATAAAATTTTTCTAAAAGAATTCTATCTTGAAAATAAAATAGATAAATTAGACTATAGATTATTTAATGATATTCAAAAAAAAACATTTATTTTTAAAACTACTATTCCAGAACTGGATTTTTTAAAAATAAAAGGGGATTCATATAAGATAATACTATATAGAGTCACAGGAGCATGGTATAAAGTATACTTTAATAATATTCTAATAGGAAGTGTTGGTAATCTAAAAAATGATAGAAGTATTATATGGAATACTATTAACTCTTTTGATATAGATAAAAATCTATTAAAAAATGAAAATGAAGTAGTAATTGAAATATATGCAACTTATGAAGTCGGTAAATTGGGTTTCCCCCCCTTAATTACAAATATAAGCAATGCGAATAAAATATTAAATTGGTTCAGACTAATTCTTTTAAATATTTATGTAATAGCAATAGGTATTTTATGGTTTGCCTTTATAATACTTCTGATTTTATCTTATCTTTTAAATAAAGCAAAAAAAGAATTTTTTTATTACGCATTGGCTGCTCTTTTCTTTTCTTTTTATATATTTGATAATGTTTTAATATACGATCTCTCTATCCCATTAATAATTTTTAAGAAATTTATATTTTTATGTGTCTATACAGCAACGGCTTTAGTCTCTTATGGGATTTATATCCAATTCAATAAAAAAATAAATTTATTTTTAAGTGTATATGCTTTAGTATCGTTAATCATTATTATTATTATTTCTTCAAATATGGTTATATTAAAAAAAGTAGGAAATATCTTCAATATTGTGATATTCTTTAATATTTTTGGTTGGATATTTACAACCTTTAAAGAGAGAAAGAAAAATATAGATGCAACAGTAATATTGACAGCAAGTATATTCTTACTGATATCATTCTGTTATGATATGTTTTTCTCAACATTTGAAAAAACTACACTTATTAATATAATAAGTATAAACATTTATAGTGCGATTATCTTTGCTATCTCTTTAATTATTTTAGTTATTTTTAATTATATTGATTTAGAAAAAAATATAATAATAGAAAAAGAAAAAAAAGATTTTTTCTATAGAAAATCTATTATTGATCAGATGACAGAACTATTTAATCATCAATTTATCGTTAATAAAATAGAGGAATTAAAAGTCCCTTATTCTATTGTAATGATTGATACAGACAATTTTAAACCTATAAACGATACTTATGGACATCAAACAGGGGATATGGTAATAAAACATATTGCCAATGAGATTAAAAATAACATAAGAGAGATAGACTTTGCAGGAAGATATGGGGGGGATGAATTTGTTGCAATTTTAGTGGATTGTAATGAAGATGAGGCTTTCAAGATTGCTGAAAGAATCTATAATGGAATAAAAAAACCATTTTATACTCTTTCAAATGAAATTATTAACATAAGTGTATCAATAGGAATTTATGCCTCAAAAGACAAAGAATCTGCTGCTAATGTTTTTCATAAGGCAGATATGGCATTATATAAATCCAAAAAAGATGGAAAGGGTAAAATAACAATTTACAATAATTCTTTAATTTAAAAACAAAAAAGGAAAATAAATATGCTCAATTTAAAGAAAGTTCACATAATAGGAATAGGAGGATGTGCTTCCTCTGCAATTGCAGAATATCTTGTAAAAAATAATATTATTGTCACTGGATCAGAACAAAAAAAGAGAGAAGATTTAAAATATCTGGAAAATCTTAATATTCAAATAGAGTATAATCATAAAAAAGAGAATCTTTATATAAATAATATTAAACCGGATATTGTCTTATATTCCCCGGCTGTTTTTTCATTAAATCCCAACAATCCAGAAATAAAAGAGGCTAAAGAGAGGGATATCCCCCTATTAAGCTGGCAACAATTCATAGGGGAATATTTTCATAGCAAAGGATATAATGGCATAACTGTTAGTGGTAGTGAAGGCAAAGGAACTACTGCTGGAATTTTAACAATGATTTTAAAAGGGACAGAGTTTGATCCTCTCTCTATTCTTGGTGCAAAACTAAAAAATATAAATGGAGAAAATTCTAACATCTATATTGGCAAGGGAAAATGTTTTATTTTAGAAGGTGATGAATTTAATAGAAATTTCTATAATTATCGTCCTTCTATAAATATTACTATAAATTTTCAATTTGAGCACCCGGAGACATATAAAGATTTTAATGATTATCAGGATGCTTTTTATAATTTTTTTTCTCAAATGAAAGAGCCCAAAATTCTTATCTTAAAGGCAACAGAGACTCTTAAAAAATTTATTAGAAAATACAACTTAGAATCAACTCATAAAATAATCTGGTTTGGTACTGAAGAAGAGATTAAAGAGATAAAATCTGAAAATATAGCAATTATTACTGATTATAAAATCTCTATTAATGGAATTTCTTTTATTTTAATCTATAAAGATAAAAAATATCCTTTTGAATTAAAATTTTTGCCGGGGTATATAATTAATAATGCGACTGGTGCGATTATTGCTGCTTTTGAACTGGGGCTTGATTTTGAAATTATTAAAAAAAATATAAACAATTTTACAGGTATGGTAAGAAGATTTGAATTATTTAAAACAAAAAATAATGGTATAATAATTACCGATTATGGCCACTCACCAGAATCCCTGAACCATATTATTAAAGAGATAAGATTATTGTTTCCAGATAAAAAACTTCATACTGTTTTCCAACCTCATCTCTTTTCAAGAACATATAACTTTTTTCATGAATTTATAGAAGCCTTAAAAAAATCGGATAGAGTTTCTTTAATAGATGTATACCCAGCAAGAGAAAAAGAGGAAGAATGGATAGATAAGGTTTCTTCTTATAAAATTTATGAAGAATTAAAAAAATCTGGATGTTCTGTTTATTATGCTGGCAAAAGTTCTGATATATACAAGAATCTTTTTCCTTATATTAATGAAAATGAGATAACCTGTTTTATTGGTGCCGGTGATATGGACAGATATTACGGCGAGATTTTAAAAGAATTAGATGCAAAAGATTTTTGGGATTAAATATTTATTTAAAAAATCGGGGCAAGAGGATTTGAACCTCCGACCTTTTGGTCCCGAACCAAACGCGCTAAACCAGACTGCGCTATGCCCCGTTTTGAAATATTAATTACACAAATTTATATTTTTTGTCATCTATTTTTTAAAAAGAAAATTAGATTTCTAAAAATCGATTCCCTTTATTTTAATATCTTCTATCATTCCATTATATTTAATTTTAGTAGAATATTTCTCATCCACCTCTATATATTTTTTTTCTTCATTACCTATTATATAAAAAATTTCTCTCTTATCACTACTTTTTATCTCAACAGTTAATTTTTTTACTATCATATTACCTTTATTTTCTATGTTGATTATTATATTGTCATCTTTTTTATAATAACTAAATTCTATATATTTTTTTATATAGTCGATTTTTTCTTTATTTTTTATAAGTAAATTCTTTGCTGTTTTATTAAAATCTTCAAATTGAAATAATTTATTCACAATATTCAAAGACTCTTCATATTCATCATTTTTATATTTTTCCATCGCAAGATCTTCGAGTTCTTTAATTTTCTTTTTTCTTCCATAATCTGCAAAAACCTTCCATTCATTTTTCTCTTTTACTAAAATAAACTCATTTTCATAAATCTTTAAATATTCTTTTATTTTTATTGATCTTGCTATTTTATCTATCTCTTCTTCTGTAATATTTTCTTTTGTTAATTCTGGAAAATGGGCAAACAATAAAATTAAATCTGGCTGGTATATATCTACTTTTATCATGGCTCTATTCTTTGTTTCAGAAAGTGTAGATGTTATGATTTTATATTTTGTATTTTTTTTTAATAGATTATCAAACACTGATTTTTCATATTTTATAAATTCATCGTAAGATATGATATTTTTATCCTCTTCTGATAAAAATTTATAAGCAAGTTTTAGATTATTTTTTCTTACAGAATTCAAATATCTTAATAAAACAAAATCTGGAGAAAGAACACAACAACAAAAAAGACTAAAGAGTAATAATAAAAATAGTACTTTATGTTTCATTTTTTAATTTTTTTATTGCAGTATCATATAAAATTATATTATCATTAAGTTTATGACTATTTTTAACATTTTGCTTTAATAAATCCAATATTTTATTTTTATCAAGCCAAAATTTTACTTCTCTATAATGAACGTTACTATCATTACGCATCTCTATTTCACCATAAGTTAGATCAGCTACTTTAAATATAACCTTTTGATCATCCATTTGCCCCTTAACTTTTGCTTTTGAATTTGCTACTATAAATTTCTCACTTAGAATTTTTGTAACATATTCATTGTGAAAAACATGAAAATTTTCCTCTTCTTTTACTACTAAAAACTCTACTTCACCGCCGTTAAAAATACTCTTATCAAGAAATGCTCTAAGAATATCTTTATTATTTAATTCCTTACATAATAATCTCATATTTTCTTTTAAATTTTCTTTATAAAGATTTTTATTTTCTAAATATTTATTGCGATCTTCTGGAAAAACGTTGATACAACTTAAAAAAATCTCACCAAGGTTATTTACTGCTTTAAATATTATGTCATTTTCAAACCTCGTTTTTCCATAAAGAAAAATTTGCCACTTTTTTCCCCACTCTTTACAGAATAGGAATACCCATTTGAATCAATTACATCTTTTTTAGCTTTTGGTTCTCTTTTAAACTCTTTACCTATACCTAATAAAGAAGCAAAAAGTTTAGCATCATCATGTCCCTTTTTTCTTACAAATCTTGCTTTTTCAGAACTCATTGCTTTCTTTTTACTCATTATTACCTCTTTATAATAAGTAACTCATTTGTCTTTTTAATATGATTCCTCCCATCTTTTTTTCTATTTAAACCTATTCTTGTTTCCCCCTGTCCCATTGTATAATGTATTGGTAATTCTATAATCTCAAAGTCCTTATACCATTCTCTAATAGTCGGCGAATCATTATAAGAAAGTATAAATCCTCCTTTATGATTTTTTAATAAATCTCTTAATAAAGTATGATTAAAATTCTTATGATGAATAGGAAAATTTCTTTGAGGGTATAATCCTTTAAAAAGAGTGCTATCATCGCCAAGGTAATAAGGAGGATCACAGTATAAAAAATCATTATTAAAAAAAGGAATTACTTCTTTAAATGATTCACATTCTACTTTTAAATTTTTAATATTAAAATTTCTAACTTTTTCTAATAACCTTTTATAAACTTCTTTCTTAGCATAAACGCTTGACATCCACCCTAAGAAACCAGGTCCATATGAAAGATTATAATTAAAATAATAATAAGTAGCAAGCATTAAAGGAGGTAATAATATCTCTTTTTTCCAATGTTTTGTCAATTCTTTCTTTACATAATCATATACTGTTTTTTCTGGATTTAATTTACACAATTCATTATATAATTCTTCACAAGAATTAATTTGAATCTGCCAATAATTTACAAGAATATCAAATATATCAAAACCTATTACTTCTATCCCTAATTCTTTGGCAATAGCAATCTCTATTGAGCCTCCGCCGAAAAAAGGAGAAATAACTCTTTTTAAATCAAGAGGTAATTTCTCTATTACATATCCAACTGCCCAACTTTTGCCACCCGGATATCTTAAAGGAGAACCTAAATATCTTTTATACTTCCCACTTTTACTCTTTAGAGATTGTAAAAAACACTCTCTTCTATCTATACACCAGAAATCCGAAAATAAACTATCTTCTTTTAATTTTGCTAATTGCATATTTTTTATTTAATAAGCAGAACAGTGAAAACCACCATCTACATATATTACCATTCCGGTAACAAGTTTACTCAAATCAGAGGCAAGATATACTGCTGTTCCAGAAACATCATCCCCCTCTATATTCTTTTTAATAAAAGAAGACTCTGTAAATTTATTATACATATCAAGAAAGCCAGGTATTGATCTTGCAGCAACTGTTTTTATAGGTCCCGGAGATATAGCATTTACTCTAATATTTTTTGGTCCACCCTCATAAGCAAGATATCTAACAGCAGACTCTAAGGCTGCTTTTGCTATTCCCATTGCATTATAAGCAGGAAGTGCTCTTACAGAACCAATATAGGTAAGAGTCATAATTGAACCACCACCTCTTTTCTCCATTAAAGGCATCGCATATTTTGACATACTTATCAATGTAAAAGCAGAAACCTCAAGTGCCAACTTAAATCCTTCGCTTGTAGAATTTGTTATTCCACCAGCAAGTTCATTCTTATTAGCAAAAGCGATAGAATGAACAAATATATCAAGTCCCCCAAAATTTTTATCAATTTCTTCAAATATATTTTTTAAATCTTCTTCTTTGGTTGCATCCAGACTATATGTTGCAACAGCCCCTATTTCTGCTGCTATTTTCTCAGTTGTTTCTTTTAATCTCTCACCCTGATAACTTAGTATTACCTTTGCACCATTTTTAACAAAGTCTCTTGCTATGAAATAGGCAATTGATCTTTCATTTGTAATACCGGTAACAAAAGCAATTTTATCTTTTAATAACATACAATCTCCTCTAAATAATATTTTTTATTTTATACCTGACAAATCTTTTTTTGTCAATAAAAAAAGTAAAATCTATAAATCTAAAATTTTATTAAAAAAATTGTTTAATAAAAAACTGAGTTGGGGTATATCTTTTTTAAAAATATATTTCAATCATTGTTAAAATTAATTAAAAAGACAGCCCCTGACATAACATGGGATATCTGTAAAAAAGAAGTGAGATATCTATATAGATATCCCACTTTTATTACACATTTGTTTAAAAATTTGCACTTTTATTTAATAAATTCTAAATTCAAATTTTTAAAATATAGTGTATATTTTGAATAAATATTTAATTTTATTAAAAAAGTTTAAAGGAGTTTATTATGGAACAAGTATTATTAAAAGAAGAGGTTATTAAATTTAAAAAAGGGTTAATTTCAAGAAGAGAGATTATCCCGCCTTTAACAAATCTTATACTTAATTCTTTAAAGTGTTATAATATTAAAAATAAGGAGATAATTCACGACTTTTATCTTCTTATTTTATCCAATCTTGAAAAAATTTTAAATGACTATGATGAAGAGAGATTTAAAGAATTCGAATCCTGGTTTAAAAAAGTTATAAAAAGAAAATTCTTAAACTTCATCACAAGAGAAAATAGAATTTTTACTCTTGCATTAGAGAGAACAGAATATGTCGAAATAGAAGATCTTCTTGATAACAATTGTAAATACGGCATAGATTATATAACATTATTCAATAATTTAAATTTATCAAGGTTAAGTGATAAAGAAAGAGAAATATTAAGACTTAAATTGGGTTTTACATCTGATAAAGAAGTGGTGGATTTTATCACTGAGAAAATTCAAAGAATAAAAGAAATAGAGGATACTCTATCTTTTAAATATGTAAAATTATTAAAAATACATTATGATATTCTAAAAACAGTAAGAGAGGAGGATAAAAATAGATTAAAAGAGATCGAAAAGAGTGTAAAAAATACTAAAAGAAAAATAGAAAACCTCTTAGAATCTTTTAGTGTTTTGCCAACAGATGAGATCGTTGGGAAAAAGTTAGGACTATCAGCAACCACGGTTTCAGTTTTTATGAATAGAATAAGAGACAAATTAAGAAAAACAAATAATTTTTATGAATTAAGAGAAAAAGTCTATAATTAAAATTAAAAAATATGGCTGTCTTAAAACTAATAAAGTTTTTAGACAGCCACTTTCTAAAAAATAAGTAGCCCTCCCATTTTATATGAGTATTATTTTTTCTAATCTTATTAAAAAATTTTAAAATTTTAAACAAATATACAAAAAAGTTTTTAAATCGTAAATAGTAATTTTTATTTCATATCAAAAATTCCAGTAATAAAGGCAATCTATCAAGAAATTCGAAATTTTTATTCTTAAAATAAAAAATACCACAGAAAATATAATTTTCTAATGCTTCCTGTATGTTATTTTTCTTTAAATTATCGTTTACCCTCTTAAAACTTCTTACAAAATCCTCAATTTTTTCTATTACTTCACTCTTAAATCTATCAAACCATACTTTTCCTCTTATTT
>Ga0209720_1002132_pt1 | contig 15243 bp, 8 predicted proteins | sample AD_JPNMR3_MetaG_FD_184426 | JGI IMG/M metagenome (GOLD analysis project Ga0209720, IMG submission 184426) | Active sludge microbial communities of municipal wastewater-treating anaerobic digesters from Japan - AD_JPNMR3_MetaG (SPAdes) (version 2) | ecosystem: Engineered > Bioreactor > Anaerobic >...
CAATTTCCACTGGCTTTTTGTAAATCTTTGCGAAATTTTTTTGATGTATTCAGAGAAAAAATTGTAATTTTTGTCATCAATCCCTGATATAAAAAATCCTGCCCGTGAAGGCACATTGCAAAACTGATTTTCTATTTTGATTTTTCGTGGCACAGGCAAAAACAGTAGTTTTTCCATTTTTTCCTCCTGGTAAAATTGGTTTTTAATAAAATGTATTTAATGTGCTCTCCTTTTTGGAAGATGATATCACAGTTGGATTTTCAATCAAATTCAAAACATTTGACAACGCATCTTCTATACAATAAATTATCATCGTTCAAATTTTTTCAGCAAAAAGGAGAGCAGAAATGGATCCCCATGGAATTAGAGAAGCGCTTGTGATTGAACAGGCAAACCAGGCAGGTTATTACTTTGACGAAATTATCAGCTCACTCCCTTTTCCGATGAGGGTGAGAAAAAGTTATTACATCAGGAAAAATTTGCCATTTACCTATCCGCTGCCAAAGAGAATTGACGAAACATTTCAGGGTAGAACCGGACTTCTTGCGTATGACCTGATAATTATTTCAGGTGTTGATGTTCATGAGTTTTCACCCGAAGAGCAACTGAATTTAATTTCTTATGTAGAACATGGTGGAGCATTGATTTTTACTGGCGGCAGTTATGCCTTTGAAAAAAGTGATGGAACATACCATCTATTGGGAAGTATTCTTCCAGTTGAAATTGAATTTCCTGAAAAATCAACCAGAATTTCAAATCCAGATGGAATTCCAGAGGGATTCATCCAGATTCAGGGTGTAAAACTTAACATGCAGCATCCTGTATGCAAAGGTTTATCTCGTGAAATTGGAAAGATTACTTTGCTTCATCCATTGAAAGAAAAAAAATTAGCCCAGGTAGTGGCAAAAGCAGGAAATTATCCAGTCATTGTAACATGGAAATATAAAAATGGGGCTGTCGCAGTGATTGCAGCAAGACCCGATTATGACAATTTGAAAGGAATTGTAGATCAGACAAGTTTTTTTGAGCACAGCCAGTACGATGATTTAATGCGTAATCTCATCATGTGGCTAATAAAAAAAGAAAAGGACATTATTATCAAGGAATTTTCTCTCAAACAAAAAAGATCAAACTGGGAAATGAAAGCAGAACTTGAATCCACAAAAGAAAAGATCAAAAAAGGAGTGCTGGAAGTTTATGGTAACAATCTATTGAGTCAGGCAAATGGTAGAACAGTTAACTTTTCAGAATTGGTCCTGCGAAAAAATTTTGAAATCAATCGCAACAAAATAAAAATAAACTTCCAGATACCTGTAATTTTCAATCTTCAGCCAGAACATTTTTATAGAGTTGTCCTTACTGTTCAGTATGGCAAAGATATTGATAGGGACTTCAAGAATATGAAGATTGACCCTTATGAACCTGTTGTTCACAGGCGGGATGCTGTTGTTGAAGTAAAGCAGGTGCCTTGCATAAAAATTAAAAATCTCAATGAAGAATATGTATTTATGCCAGGGCAAACAATAACATTTGAAATTAATCCTGTACCTGCTCAACTTGAAAAACTTATCCTTGAAATTAAAGACCCGCACGGTAAGGTTGTGATGAACAGAAAACAGATTAATCCTGGAGGTCATTACATTTTTGAATACACGATTCCAAATTGGAGAACTGGAAAATATGTTTTGAGGGCAACAGGTATCACCAGTTCACAGAGTTATTACGCAGAATATCCTTTTGCAATTGTTCACATTGAACCTGTAGAGGATTTGCTTTTTGTGGCGCCTGTTTCTGTCAATGGATTGACAGAGGCACGAATCAGGGAAGATGTTCAGGATAGAGTAAGCAAGGGTTTCAATTGTTTGATTTCAGGCAAGGTCATGGGAAATTTTCCTGAAAGATTTTACAGGAACCTTCTGTATTACAGATATCTGACACAGTTTGAGCATAAGGTTTATCTCTGGGGAGAATATGAAGGTCTGACATGTTTTGTTGACCATGGTCCCTGGTATATGGAAGAAGGAAAAAATCCTAATGTGCCCTGCATTCTTACCAACGAGTTTACTGAAAAAACTTTAAAGTTTGTAAGACCAATTATAGAAAGGGCAGAAAAAATCCCTGCACTGTTAAGTATGGAAATACTTGACGAACCCCACGCGCTTGCCGCCAATGTTTGTAGATGTCATGTGTGTCTTGAAACTTTCAGAAAAAAATATGGATATGAAATGCCAGGGTGGTCTGAAACCGCAGATGTACATGGCAAAAAACGATACGATTTTTTTGACTTCCTTGGTGATTATTACGAAAAGGCATTCAAGGATACTTATAACGCTGTGTTGAAATTCCGCAGTCGCGTCCAGGCAAATCATGTTTTCTGTCTCATTGGCGCAGGGCAGTACTCAACACATTTCAGCTATACTGACGATTTGAAATGGTTTCCGTACTGTGACACATTTGAATTTGACTGTTATAACTACATGTATGCGCATTTTGCTGGCGCTGAAAAGGCAAAATTTCATCAGTTCCATTTTGCCTTCGCAAGATACAGAAATCTTGCTTCCTATTATAAGAAACAACTTGGGTTTTTTGTCCAGCTTGATGACAGGGACTATCCCCATGATATTGAGCCAATCAAAGCGCCATGTGAAATTCTATACACTGCAATCGGTCATGGAGCAAAGACATTTCACCTGATGTACAAACCAACATTTTCCAATGTGTTTGGTCTGAGACAACAACGGTGGGAATTATTCGGAAAGGAACTTAAGAAAATAAGAAATGCATCGCCTCTATTGAAAAAGGTTAACAAGCCAAACTCGTCTGTTGCAATGGTATTTCCATACACCAACTGGGTAATCAATCCACAGCCAAAAAGATTGCCTCCAGGATATGTGGGAATTGGTTTCTATCATAAAGAAGAAAGACCTTTTAATAAGTGGTATCCAACCGGTTATACTCCCTTTAATGCATATGAGTTTATTTACAGATACTTTGGAGAATGCGACGTTGTTGAAGAACGGCTTGTTGCAAAGGGAGAAATAAAAAATTACAAAATGCTGGTACTTCTTGCGACTGATTTTATCCATAGCAAGGCAGCAGAAAATATTGAGCAGTTTGTGAAGGATGGTGGCATTTTATTGATAGATAAATTTCCTTCATTCAATCAAAATGGAGAAAGAATTGATTTTATGAAAAGTTGCGAGTTTTCATCTGAAACAGTGTTTGATGGCGTGGAGATAAAAACAGCAAGTTACGGAAAAGGAAGGATTTATTTTTTGACTGCAGATCTTGATGAACTTTATACCGATATTCTGGTTTCAGATGACAGAAGAAGAGAACAAATATTGAGAGAAAAATTTCAAAAGATTATGTTTGAGCGCGAAAAGATATTTCCTGATTGTCTCAGTACAAATCCCATTGTAGAAGCAAGCATACTGAAAAATGATGAGTTTACCTGTATTACAGTAGTTAACCATTCTCAGGAGAAAGAGAAGACCACAGTAGTTGTTTATCGGTTAGACGGCCAGGTTAATGTTGCAATTGACCTGATTACATTTGAAAAGTTACCATTGAGGAAAAATGGCTCTTTCATAGAAGTTGATTGTGAACTTGAATCACTGTCAGGAAGATTTATTGGGTTGTATCAAAATTTTCCAGATCGTGTACAATTTGAAGGCAAATCAAGTTATCGTACAGGTGAAAATTTTTACCTGAAAATCCTGCCTGTTTCAGATGGGGAACCAGTAAAGGGCGAATTCCTTGCCCGTTTGAAATGTATAAATCCTGAAGGATGCATTGATTGTGATAAAATTATCAGTATCAATAGTTCCGGCTATATCATAGGACGAAATATTCCTGAAAATGAAATTACTGGAACCTGGATGATTGAAGTGGAACTTCTTCATTCTGGAACAACAGAAAAATTTATGTGGAACATTACTTAGGAGGGTGTATGATTACTGTTGAGCAGGCATATATCAGAGGAAGAAAAGCAGGTGAGTCAGCAGCAAAAGATCCACAATGGCGCTTGATGGCAGAAAGTGTGATGGAATGGGCAAAAAAAAGTTATCCCGCCTCTGGCGAACTTGATTACAAACATGAGGTTTTGAAACTTGAGAAAGAAAGATTAAACGCTTCGCTTGACCTGACAAAATTCCCTGAATGCAAAGAGTGGATGGACGTTGTCAGGGCAGAACATAAGGGATTTTATGATGGATGCAAGGATGAATGGATGACTGCTCACCATTTTAACTGGTACTGGTTTGTCAGCAGACGATTGAACACAAGATATGTGAGAAAAGCCGCACCAAAAGGAAAATGCACAGGTGTCTGGTTTGGACATGGAAAAGAAGGTCCTATGGCAGGACAGAATCTTGACGACCTTATCAGACCTTTTCAAAAATTCAATCCACCAGAAAAAGGACCATCAGGGAAACCCTTTGAAAAAATTACTCTTGTTGGAAGCGCTTCTTCTGCTGTATTGTGTGATGAAGAACCAGAAAACATTTTTCCTGTTGATGTTTTTGAAATTATGCCAGAAGATATCAACAAACTTCCTGATTTTGTTGACTTCCTTTACAGATACAGAGAGTTTTTTGGACCAGGAAACATGGTATTTGCAGATACTGAAATGAACTCAGTAGCAATAGAAAAATCAAATTGCAGGATGGGTGTCAGGTGGCAGAAAAACGGTGCCTCTGCAGTAACTGCTTGTGCCTATCTTACACCGGAGATGAATGCTTTCAAGAAAGAAAGAGACAGAATTTCTTTTGAATTGAGGGGATTTGACCCTGTTGATAATCCTGATTATGTGTTCTGGGCTGGCTGTGAAAAACGCTACAGACGACTTTTGGAACTTGTGGAGAAAGAAGCATCAGGCATGCCAACTCTTCAGGGACTTGCAGACATTATGCTTGACCATGCAGTACCATTTCCAGATAGAATCTGTCTTGCTGGAGAAAAAGGACATCGGCTTGACTGGGATGCCAACTGGACACTTGTCAGCAGCAGTTCTGTTCTGTTTGGTCCAACAAGAAGGACTCTGTGGTGGAGGAAAGAAGGAGACAAACCTATTTATGAAACAAAACCATTTCTTATTTTAGGAGAGGGTGTTGAAATCAGGCCAGAATGGATAAAAGGAACACGACTTGAAGATGGGGGTAGGATATGTTAAAGAGAAAGCTCGGCAGTTCTGATATGGAAATTACAATTATTGGACTTGGTACATGGGCAATTGGTGGGACTGGCTACAATTATTCCTGGGGTTCTCAGGATGACAGAGATTCCATAGAAACCATTAAAACTGCGATAAATCTTGGAATTAACTGGGTTGATACAGCACCTGCTTATGGACTGGGTCATTCTGAAAAAATTGTTGGTATTGCGACGAAAGATTTCAGAAATCATGTATTCATTTTTACAAAACTTGGGAAAAGCTGGGATGAAAAAGGTGTTCTTGGAGATGGGCTATCAGGAAAAACCGTAAGGCAGGAAACACTTCAAAGCATGAAGCGTCTTGGAGTAGGAAGAATTGATTTGATGCAAATACACTGGCCAAGGCCTGACACAGAGGTTGAACCTGCCTGGACAGAGATGTGCAAACTTGTTGACGAAGGAAAAATTCGAGCCATTGGAGTTTCAAACTTTAATATTGAACAACTTGAAAGAATCAAAAAAATAAGAATTCCTGCGTCCCTTCAGCCGCCATACTGCATTTTCAGAAGAGAAATTGAAAAGGAAATACTTCCCTGGTGCAGGGAAAACAATGTGGGGGTGATCTGCTATAGTCCAATGTATTATGGGCTTCTTGCTGAAAAGTTTGACGAACAAAGAATTTCAAAAATGTCTGTTGATGACTGGAGAAGAAAACTGCCAGAATTAAGCACAAATCACAAAATTTACTGTGAATTTTATGACCAGTTCAAAAAAATTGCTGACCAGTGTCATATGACAACAGGTCAACTGGCGATTGCATGGGTCCTTGCACACCCAGCAGTCACAGGTGCAATTGTTGGAGCAAGAAAACCAGACCAGATTAAAGAAATCATGAGCAATTGCACTTTTGAGATTTCAGCCAGTGTGAAAGAAGAAATTGATAGCTTATCAGAACAATATTCAACCCTTATCAGAAGGTGAGAAATGAAAAATGACATTTCTTTTGATATTTTCAGAAATGCGCCTGTGGAATACAGGCCTGTGCCATTTTTGTTTTTGAATCATGAACTTGATGATGATGAACTTACCTGGCAGATAAAACAAATAAAGGAAAAAGGACTCCGTGGATTTTTTATGCATCCAAGACCAGGCCTGCTTACTCCATACATGTCAGTTAAGTTCAGAGAAAAGATCACATTGATGGTGGAACAAGCAGCAAAACTTGGCATAGAGGCATGGCTTTATGATGAAGATCCGTATCCCAGTGGTGCTGCTGGTGGAAAGGTTTTTTACCAGCATCCTGAATTCATGTCGAGAACATTGATTCCTGTGGTTGCAACAACAAGTGGTAAAAAGGAATTCAAACTGGATATGCCCATTGGCCATGTCGTTGCGGCATTTGCCATTAAACTTGGCAAACAGGATGGGTCTGATATTGAACAGGTCATTGACATTGCAGGACACATAGGACCAATAAGGGATAAATGGGGACACATCAGAAGATACAATACCTATTATGGTTCAATGAGAGCCGATACTTTTCCTCACTGGCGGTCTGATGCCACAGGAATCAAGAATTGTCTATCGTGGAATGTCCCTGAAGGAAATTGGAAAATTATTGCATTTGTGGAAACATTTGAGAAAAGTTACTGGGGTCCATGGGGTGGCTATGTTGACCTTCTTAATAAGGACGCAGTTGATGATTTCATTAACAAGACCCACCAGATTTATAAAAAAGATCTGGGCAAATATTTTGGAAATACAATTCCTGGAATTTTTACAGATGAACCAAAGTGGATTGGATGGTTGCCATGGTCTAACAAATTTCCTGAATTCTTCAAAAAAGTAAAGGGATATGACATAGTCCCGCTTCTTCATTTACTTTTTGAAGGCAAAACCAAAAAGGCGAAAAAAATCAGGTTTGACTACTGGGATGTTCTTACAAAAATGTTAAAGCAGGCATTTTTTGACAACATTTCACGCTGGTGCGAAAACAATAACATTTCCTTCACAGGCCATGTGAGTCCTGAAGAAGAACCAGACCTTGGAGTTGTGTATCTTGGTGATTTAATGCAACATGCAAAGGCGTTTCAGATACCAGGCACAGACATTATCACTTCAAGATTGGGAACAAATGAATTTCCTGTTGTTAATGTTGGACCGAAACTTATCAGTTCTGTCGCAAGACAGATGGGCAGAGAGCGTGTTCTTTCAGAATGTTTTGCCCTTGAAGATTGGGATTTTACGCTTGAAAAGATGAAAAAAATTGCTGACTATATGATGGCGCTGGGAGTAAATTTCATTAACCCGCATGGTTTTTATTATTCAATAGATGGTCATAGAAAAAAAGAAGCAAATCCATCTCAATTTTATCAAACAACATACTGGCAGTATTATGAACAGTTCAGCAAATATATTGGAAGAGTTTGTTATATGCTGACAAGGTTTGATTATCCAGTTGAGTTTGCCCTTTTATATCCAACAAGTTCTTTATGGCAACTGCTTCCTGCTGATAGAAAAAAGGCAAAAGAGCTGAGTGATACCTTTGTCTTTATAAACAATGTTTTTGTGCACACTGGCAGGCAATTTGATTTTGTTGATGATATTGACTTTGCAAATGCAAAGATTGAAAACAGTGCCTTCAAGATCGGTAAAATGAAGTATCAGTACCTCATTATTCCTCCTGTGGTTGATGCGCCAGAAGAATTGGTAAGCAGGGCCAGGGAATTTTCAGAAAAGGGTGGCAAAATTCTGTTCCTTGGCGAAAAATTTGAACGAATCAACAATGCAATTGAGTGCAAAATTCCTTATAATGCTGCACATCTTGATGAATGTGAGAGGAAAAAAATCGCAGAGGAAATAAAAAAACAGGCAGAAAAATTTGTTGAGCCAATTGTAAAAATTGAGGGCAACGAAGAAGTGTTTGTGTCTGTGAGAAAAGGAAAACAATCCTCAATATACTTTTTCACCAACATTGGAGAAGAAAAGGCAAGTATTTCTGTGAAACTTCAGGATGAGAGAGAAAAGGAAATATGGGATCCGACAACAGCTTCAGTGTATTGCATTGCAGAAAATAATGGGTGTTTCAATCTCACTGTTGAACCAGCTCAATCAATATTTGTCGTTAGTGGCAAAAGAACCAGTAATATTCCTTACCCTGGTGATGTAAAAAAAGAACTGGTATGTAAACTTGACCGATGGGATTTTCAAATATGCGATGACAATGTTTTGTATTTAGGGCTATGGAATGTGGAAATGAAATCAGTTGAAGAATTTTTCAATCGTGGTGAAAACTATAAAGAAATTAATCACCCTGTTGTTCCGCCAATGCCTGCTGGTAAAATCAAGACTTTTTCAAAGCCAGATGTGAGGTGGCTGGGAGAGCTGGATATTAAATGGCCGTCAACACTGTGCTATAAAATCAACTTTTTCTGCTATGGCGAACCAGAAAAGATAACTCTTGTTTGGGAACAATCAGCCATGAAAGGAAATTACAGGATATTTATTGACACACATGAGTTACCCGAAGAAAAAATCAAAAAGGTGAGAAAATATGATGCAATGAATTTATCAGCAGACATTACAGAGTACTTCAGAAAGAACAAGTCCTTTTATACTCCGCATGTAAGAACAATTTCTGTTTTTGTTGATGTTGAGACAGAAGAAGATGGGTTGATTGAACCACTGAGAATTTTCGGTGATTTTGTCGTTTTGAAAACAGGTGATTCTGGAATGGGTGCTGAAATTAAGGCAAACAGACATCCTGAAAATATGTCGTGTATCAGCTGGACAGATATCGGATATCCATTTTATTCTGGAAGTGCCATTTACAAAACCATCTTCCACATTCCTGAAATTGAGCAGAAAACACGTTATTTTATTTCCTTTGAAAAACTATTTGACATCGCTGAAATTGAAATCAATGGTAAAAAAACTGGAAAAGTATTGTGGAACCCAAAGGAACTTGAAATTACAGGTGCTATTAAAAAGGGAGAAAATCAAATTTCAATTAAGGTGACAAATTCAATTTACAATATGCTTGAAGGAAAAATAAAAACATCTGGCATTCTTGAACCTGTTAAAATCCTGAAGGGAAAATAATATGTCATGGGAAAGACCAAAGACAATCAAACTATATATTCATCCGCCAGAAGCCCTTCGGCTTATCACCATATGGCCTGATTTTAAGATTGTTTCTGCGCATACAGATCCGAAAAAGGACTCCAGGTTTTTTGATTCTTTTGGCATGAGGTTTCTTTTTGGAAGTTGCGCGAAGGCGCCAAACTGGAAGGATGCAGAATTTATTGTAAGAAGCGATGGAATTCCAGTGCACTGTTTAAAAATCAAAATCGATGAAATGGAATATCTGGTAGAAGTATTCGCCAGCTGGAAGGAAATACCAGAAACATTTGTTAGATTAACGATTACCAATGATTCTGGAACAAAAAAAGAGTCAATTGTTGGCATAATGCCGCGCGATGGAGAGGATGGGCTTCTTTACGGCATAACAGGCGATTTTTACGCAAGTTACAATGGACTTCTTGAACACTGGGATATGGTTGAAAATCATTTTTCCCTTGAGGGTAATTCCATCACAAACAAAAGACACACGATTTTCTTTAATCCAGAAAAAGCCAGCATAAAATGGGTTTCAATAAATCCACACAATATCTTTGCAAAAAACTACCTTCAATTCAGTCAACATCTTGAGCCATTTGAAACAGTATCTTATTACTTTGTGATGTCTGAAAATTCTGAGAATATTGAGCCATCTTCCTCTGAACACAGTTTTCAGAGAAAACAGGTTGTTTCACAATGGGAAGCAGAACTGAAAAAGGTGCAATTCATTCCTGATATCAAAAATCAGGACTGGTTGAGGCCAATCCTGTGGTCAATGATATGCCAGTGTTTGCAGATGTTTGTAAAGGATGATGGTGTGGCGGCAAGACCCAGACAGGGTGGAAGATGGGCAGGTGTCTGGCCAGTTGAAGCAATGGAATTTCTTATTGCATTTGATATGCTGGGACTATTTGAATGGGCAGAAAAAGGATACAGGTTTTTCCTGAAACATCAGGAAAAAGATGGAGAAAATAAAGGAAGATTTAATTCATATCTTTCTGCTCAATGGGAAAATATTACAGGCGGAGTGTTATACGCGCTTTCTAAACATCTTTTGATGCACAGAGACAGAGATTGTTTTGATGAATTCCGTCAGGCAATGATTGATGGTTTTAACTGGATCGTCCAGATGCGAAAAAAAAGTGAGAATGGTCTTTTTCCTGCAGGAAGACCTCATGATTGGCCATTGACTGTTCAATCCTGGTGTTTTACTGACGCAGTAAATGTGATGGGCATCAGTGAAATGGCAAAAGCATTTTCATTGTTTAATGATTCAGCTGCTGACGAAATCAAAAAACAGGCAGAAGATTACAGAACCTGTTTGAAAAAAATTTTAGATGATATTGTCCAGCACCAGAAAAACCGACAAGAAATTTTTATCCCAAATTATCTTGGCATTCCGGAAAAATATCCACCTATTGGTCCATATTTTACCGATGGACCAACAATGTTAATCAGAGCAGGCATCATCGAGCCAGAAAGTGAAATTTTTGAAAAGGTGGAAAAATATTTCAGAAACAGACACTGGATGAAAAATGGTCTTACAGGACTGATGACAGATGGACTTATAGGTCATTATGCTTCTGACCCATGGGCTGGACATACCTGGTATGTTTCTTTTTCTGATTTTTGTTGGTTTGAAGGATGGTTGAAAAGGGGTGAAAAAGATAAGGCGTTTGAAACAATGTGGGCGCAGGTAAGATACGGGATGAGTGAGCATTATTACATGCTTGAAAGATTTGCAGACAATGACCCGAGTTTTTGTCCATGGCAGCCAAATGCCAGCGCAAATGGAAGGTTTATTCAGATGTTGTTTGAATTCTTTGGAGAAAGGAAAAGATCGCGCTAAACAGTTTTAAAAGTGTCTTTTATGGCTTTTTTGTAGAAATTCTCATACTCTTTTTTTGTGACAAGGTGAATCTGGAATGGATGGAAAGAAGGCAGGAAACTTTTAATTTTATTTCTTATTATCCTTCTTTTTTCCCATGCATCTGGCATATTTTCTGATATGATAAGTAAATCAATATCACTGTTTAATGGGTGCCAGTCGCCTCTTACGACTGACCCAAAAACAATAACCTCCACATCCTTTAGAATTTTTTTTGCCTCCTTTTTAATTCTAGAAGCATAATCTAAATAATTTTCAAAGAAGTGTTTCCTTTCGTCTTTTATATCTTTTAAGATCTGGATGTGACTTTTGTTCACGGAAATTTCTCACCAATTGCTTTCTCTAAAAGGTGTAAAAATTTTTCACAATTTTTCACAATATTTTTAATATGATTTTCACTGAATTGTTTTGGTAAATATCTTGATGTGAAATAGGCATCTTCAAGGTCACTGAAGAAAATTTCATTTTCATTATAAAATTTTGTGATTTCATCATTGTCATAAGAATTAGCCAGTTCCTTGATAAGGATAGAAAAGTAATGGGTCCTGGGCCAATCTCCAACTTTTTTTCCGATGAGATATTTGACCCACATCTGAATTGCCTGTTCAAAATCGAAAGCCGAGAGATTGAATCTTTTTTTCACTAAATCCTCAAAACCTCTTTCCCAGAACTCTCTTGCTCTTTCCTTCATAAATTCAAAGTTTTCCATATTTATATTATACCACGGCAGATTTTAATGGTTTAACAACTGACGACAAAGAAAATATTTTCAGAGTAAGTACCACAGATATAAGTTTGCCTTATCACCAGGTATTTAGTAAAATAGTCGTAATTCAATGCATAAAAAACAAATCACGAAAAGGAGAGTACATGGAAGAAAAACTTGCGATTGAAGGTGGCCCAAAGGCAAAAACAAAAGAAACACAGGGGATTCCAAAATATGGAATTGAAGAATTGATGGAACTGGTGAAATTATGGGGACTGAAGCCAGGCACAGAACAACTGGTAAGAAATACCCTTGAAAAGGCGTGGACAGGAAAATCTCCACATTTGTTCAGGTATTATCATCCTGATGGAGATTCCATGACAAGAAGGTTTGAGATGGAATGCTCAAAGTTTTTTGATGTGCCATATGTCCTTGCGACAAATTCGTGTACATCAGCGCTTATCGCAGCGCTTGTTGCAGCAGGTGTTGGACCTGGGACAGAGGTAATTGTTCCTTCCCATACATTTTTTGCATCAGCGTCAGCGATTGTTGTGGCAAAGGCAATCCCTGTCATTGCAGAAATTGATGATTCTCATACAATAGATGTGCAGGATGTGGAAAGAAAAATAACTCCCTATACGAAGGCAATCATTGTTGTCCACATGAAAGGGCTCCCCTGTGATATGGATGCCATCATGAACATTGCCAAAAAACACAATCTTGTTGTTATTGAGGATGTTGCCCAGGCAGCAGGTGGTTGGTATAAGGGAAAAAGATTGGGTACAATTGGAGATATTGGATGTTTCAGTTTAGACCATTACAAGGTGATTGCAAGCGGTGAGGGCGGAATTATGACATTCAAGGATGAATGGCTTTATACAAGGGCTCAGAGTTATCACGACACTGCTGCATGCTGGAGACCAAACAGATATGAAAGAGAAAGAAAAGAAGGAGAACTATTTGCGGGAGAAAATTACAGAATGAGTGAACTTCAGGCAGCCGTTGCATTCGCACAAATTCAAAAACTGGATCGCATCGTTAACACGTTGAGGAAAAACTATAAAAAAATCATATCAAAACTTGATTTACCTGAAACAGTAAGAACTTTGAAGGACAATGATCCTGATGGTGGATGCAGATATGTGCTGGGGCTTCTGTGGAAAGATAAAGAAATGGCTCTTGCCGCAAGGAAGGCACTTGAAGCAGAAGGAATATGGGGAAGTACCCATGATACTGATGTAAGGGACTGGCATGTTTATAAGTACTGGGAACACATTCTTGAGAAAAAGACAGCGACAAAAGAAGGTTGCCCTTACACCTGTCCATATTACAAAGGAAAACTTCCTGATTATTCACCTGATATGTGTCCAGATACCCTTGATTATCTTGGTAGAAGTTTGTTCATTGGCATCAGCCAGAATTACACTGATGAAGATTGCGAGCAGATTGCATATGGCATTAACAAAGTTGCAAAAGTTCTTTCAGAAAGGAAAACGAAAAACCAACCACTTCTTAATGTGTAATGACCCAAAATTGTTATATGAAAAAGCGTGTCTCAATCATCTGGAAGAATGGAAAACATGCTGGTACGATTGAAGTAAAACATGGCATTTTATCAGAGATACAAGTTGATGGCAAAGGAATTGAGGGAAAAAATTTTTCTTTTGATGCTGATGGAAAAATCCGTCTTGATGTTACTGTTGAATGGCAGAAAAAGCCAGGGCATCCTGGACCACTTGTCCATGTTTTTAGTGTGAGTAACCCTTTCAGTTTTTTTGTTGCAGATGTCAATGAAAATTTCCCTGTTTTTGTTCCAGAATACAATGTGATTGTGACAACTGACGAAGATAGAAGAACCTATAATGAGATTGAGCATGATATTAGAAAGAAAAATGGATTGAGCAAATTAAAGCAGATGGAACTTGAAGATGAGCAGGATTATGAAACAGCAGAAGAAAAGGCAAGAAAACTCAGGGGATATGTCTGGCTTGGAATCAGTAGAGACATCAGAATTTTTGAGATTATTTTCCCTGACCCTGATAGAACCACTTTGAACATTGTACCAAAGTATCATGGATATGGGGTAAAACTGCCAGAATTTGAAAAACTTGATGAAAACACCAGAAGATGGACAGGCAATGAAATTTCGTACTCAATCAATTTTGGAAGAGGCAGTGGTTGCAGTCAGGAACTTAAAAGATACCTTGAAGATAGAAGAATTCCAATTTTGTGCGGGGACCTTTATGACCAGGATGTCGTGTATCACTTTACCATGTTTGTTACGACAGAAAAAAAGCCGCTGACTTTGAAAAATCTCAGAGGTAGCCAATTTCTTGTTGCTGATGGATTTGGCGCAGGACACATGTTTACTGAAAAGCAGCAAAAGTTGTTTGATAACCTTGTTGATGGTGAAATTAACAGGCAGGAAGAGACAGTGTTGTATTTGAAAATCACTGCCATCAATAAAAAACAATCACCTGCATATGGTTTTTTTAAAACAGTTTCACCGAATCTTCCAGATTATTCTTTTAGAGATGGTATGACCTTTTTATCCAGGGACAGGGTTTGCGCTGTTTCAATGCTTGATGGAATTGCTTTATCTCAGGAAGAATTCACAGTCCTGCTTCAGCCGGGTCAAAGCGCAGAGTTTGAAATAAGAATTCCTCACAAGCCAGTGTCAGAAAACAGGGCAAAGAAATTGATGCAGCAATCATTTGAAGAGAAATTAGTACAGTGCAGAAATTTCTGGAATGAAAAACTCAAGCAGTGTTCACAGATTAAACTTCCTCAGAAGCGTATTGAAGATATGATTTATGCCGGAATTTTGCATCTCGACCTTGTATCATATGGCATTGAGCCAGATAGCCCGGTCAGTGCCTGTATTGGAAGATATTGCCCGATTGGTTCTGAAAGCGCTCCAATTATTCAGTTTTTCGATACAATGTCATGGCACAAACTTGCTGAACGATCCCTTTTGTATTTTGTGGAAAAACAACATGAAGATGGATTTATGCAGAATTTTGGCGGATATATGCTTGAGACAGGCGCAGCATTGTGGTGTATGGGTGAGCATTTCAGGTATACATACGACAAAAACTGGGTAAAAAAAATCAAGCCATGCCTTCTGAAAGCAGTTGACTATATTGGAAAATGGATCGCGAGAAACAGGGATGAAAAATTCAAAGGCATCTGTTACGGAATGATTGATGGAAAAGTCGCTGACCCAGAAGACAACTATCATATTTTTATGCTCAATGGATATGCGTATCTCGGCTTGAAAAGAGTGGCAGAAATGTTTTCAGCAATTGGAGAAGCAAAGGCAAAAGAAATCAACGACATGGCAGAAGAACTGAAGAAAAATATTAGAGAATCATTT
>Ga0209720_1002142_pt1 | contig 15201 bp, 14 predicted proteins | sample AD_JPNMR3_MetaG_FD_184426 | JGI IMG/M metagenome (GOLD analysis project Ga0209720, IMG submission 184426) | Active sludge microbial communities of municipal wastewater-treating anaerobic digesters from Japan - AD_JPNMR3_MetaG (SPAdes) (version 2) | ecosystem: Engineered > Bioreactor > Anaerobic...
GAAGCATTGTATTGAGGGATATGTTCGGATAGTATTTGAATGTTCCGATGCATATGGGTGGGGTACGCTCCTCCCCGCCCTGAAGGACGGGGTTTCCGCTACCCCTACACCCCAGGAGGTTCTATGACTACAACTTATTATATTCATGGGATTCGTGTCTCATCGTTTTTCAGTGTTATAGATATATTTATCACTAATTTTAATCGAGCGTCATTTGGAGTTACAATTGCATCTCGTCCACGCGTGCCAAGGCAGAAACGAGTGATATCGTTCAGGGTACTAACACAGGAGAACGTGAATCCGTATCTTTGTGAGGATATGCATAGATTCTTGTGAGGTTTTTGAATGGTCAGTGTTTGGGCAACTGCTCCCAGTATTCCGTCGGCACGAAAGGGCCTCACCGGAAGTGGTAATCGGTTTGGAGGTCGTGCCATTGGTGGTATTGACAGCTCACTTGTCACCAGTGGTAGCACGTTTGTTTATGATGGTACCACGTGGTCGACATCAGCTTCGCTGATAACTCCACGTGCATACCATGCCGGCGGAAATGATGTTGTATTTGGCGGTGAATCGCCATCTGGGAAGCTCGACTCGACTGAGAAATTCAACGGGACCTCATGGGAATCATCTGGAGCCATGCTCCAGCCCAGATCGTACCATATGGGGTACGGGTCCAGCTCGAATGCATTTGCAGCTGGTGGTTCTGGGGAAAGTGGTATTCTCTCATCAGCTGAATGGTTCAATGGTTCCACATGGAGCGCTGGTCCATCACTTGCCCAGCCACGCGAGATGGGTGCCGCTTGCGGCACGATGTGTCTTGGTGGATTTAATGGAACCGATGTGCTGAAGAGCACGGAGGTTTACAACGGTACCTCCTGGTCGTCCGGCCCGAACATGCTTGTTGCTCGAATGTCTCTTGCGGCCGGAGGAACTTTGAATAATGCGATTGCGTTCGGCGGTTCAGATTTAAGTGGAAACTTTTATGCTGATACAGAGGTATGTACTGGAGATGCATTTACTGCCGAAGCATCGTTGCTCATGGGCAGAGCAGAGCTGGGTGGCGATGGTACCTCAACAAGCGGTATCTCGATTGGTGGTGCGAAGGCATATGGATGCCTGGAGGCTGTTGAGGTATACTATATCGATAACAGAGCATATCCAGTAGATTTTCTAACTCAGAAGCGGTTCTCAAAGGGATACACTTCTGGTCTGTTCTTATCATATGCTGAGAAAGACATTGCGCCATATCGGATGAGTATATCCAAGCTTGTTAAGTATGAGGCGGAATATGGCGTCAGTGTGAAGTTTCGCATATTACCAGGTACAAAGCCCGTTGTCAGCACTCTTGTTAAGACGCTTGCATATCAAGTTGCAGATATTCATACACGTCTGGCTACACTTGATTTATCACACAAAATTGATTACTCAACTGGATCTGATCTGGATAACCGATGGGGTAAGCTTTACAATCTTAAGAGGTTTGCCGGAGAGAATGATGTACAGTACCGTAAACGTCTGAAGACGTACGTGCTCTCTCAGGTCGGTTCGGGCACGATGGAGACATGCAAAAAGGTGCTCGACGAGGTTGTTGGGAAGGTAGGGAGCACTGAGATATCAATCTATGAGCCGGGAAAGATATACGTCCGATGGAAAGATGTTGATGCAATTCGTTTTGCAATGGAAAATCCGTTCCTGGTAGAGTATGCTCTTCAGAGAACGCTTGCGGCTGGGATTGATTGGCAGGTATATTTTGGTATTGCTGATTATTGGATGGGGTATGGCTCGGCTGGAAGTGGAGAGTGCCAATTTCGTATCAGGTCAGGAATTAAAAATACGTTTAATCGAGGATATCATGCCAATCTGGTTGCAGTATATACCAGGCAGCATGCTTATACTCACAATACATTCATATGGAGCATGATATCCAGAGGATATTCTTTCGATTCGATTCTGAAGTTCATTTTGAGAAACGAATATCTGCTTGATGTTGCAATTGCTGTTACCAGGATGAACGAGGTTGTGGCGGATATATTGCTATCATATTCGAACATGCAATACGTGTATCCTGTTGATGGAATTGTTCAAAGAACCATCAATCGGGCAATTAATATGCGTGGATATGTTTCAGTGTCCTGGATAAGAGAGATGTGGATGTGGACCAGGTTTGAAAAGTGTGTTGAGTCTTCGTGTAACTTTGGTGTTATTTTGGTGTAGCAATGCGCCCATGTGTATTGACTCGAATGCCAAATGAACCCCGTTTTGTGGGAACATTTGATGTCAACAATTTCACCGAGTGGTGGGTATCTGAGCCACTTCCAGGGGATGTTGCAGATGTAGTCGATTATGATTGGGCATATGGAACATATTACGTTGCAATTGTTCGGATGCAGACCAATGCCTATGAGATCTATCAGAGCAGGGATTATGGCAGAACGTGGCGATCGGTATTCAGGGCGCCAAGCGTGCTGTATAACATTCTCCGAGTAGATCCCGGATGGCTGCTGTGCAGTGCATCTGATGGATGGTACGAGTCCACAAATTCAGGGTCGACATGGACAAAAGTGTCATCTGACGCGCCTGGCTGTCGTATAATTGTAAACGTTGGTAACGATATTTTACTGGCGCATGATGGAAGAAAGGTATGGAGATCGACGAACGGGGGTAGAAACTGGAGTATATCGCTGAACCCGACGTGGGATTCAGATTCGTATCCTGCGCTCGATGGTTTTGGGAGGCATGCGTTTGCTGCTGTCGGTGGTCTCTTATACGTTTCAGATGATACAGGAGGATCGTGGAGAGAGGTCACTGAGGTATTCAGGGGCAAGTACAACCTGAATATAAACAATTACCGAGTGCTGCAGATACTGCTCACCAGAGTGGATGAGATTAATTACAACTTGTACCCAAGGTACATGATGAGAGTGTACCATAAAGATCTGGGAATTGTTCGCCATTACTATATCGAGTCACCGGATTACACATCAACAATATATGCAAAATTTGATCAGCCGTTCTCTGGATATGAGAATGGGCAGCTCACAACACATATTATAGCGCGAACTGGAACACCCAGGATAGAATCGATGGTTTTCTCAGCTCAGATGCGGTTCAATACACAGAGGAATGCATATGAGCCGTCATTGAAGTACAGTCTTGATGGTGGCATTACATGGAATGATATGGATATATCTAACTTCACTGTATATAGCATAGATATAACTCGTGAAGTTACTACCCAAACTACACCTCCTCAGACACTTGACGCGTGGATTGAAGTTTATTCTGCGAAAAATTTGAGTAGCTATCATATCAGGACAATAGATAGAAACCCATATTATATAACATTCAATGTCGAAGCAGTTCGGCATAGTTCCTTTTGTGTTAATAATGTCTGGTGGTCATATGATGTATATGCGGAGTGGTATAAAAAAGAGATAATGCAGTCATATGATTGTGATCTGTATTTGAAAAACTTGGAAAGGCGTTCTCGGCCGTTTGTAATTGATACGCTGATTTGGAGAGACAGTAAAAACGTTATCCAGTATTTAGATACAATGCTGAGAAAATCACTCCAAAAGACATTTGTAAACAGAGCATCGATCGGTATTACCAGGAGCAGGTCTGCATATATTGATAATTATCTACAGAAGGCATTTAACACTGAATACGACTCCGATACAATGATGGTCGGTACAATCGATTTCAAGTACAGTGAAATGGATGTATGGCTGGTTAAAACACTTGGATTCCATGTATTGCATAAGTTTTATGCAAGGAAAACATTCATGGCATCGTGGGTGCAGAGGTCATATCTACATCACCCATTCAGCGTACAATTTGCAGATGATATACTGTTATCTAAGACATTCAGCAAGTCGTACGCCGAGAGGTTGTATGCCAGAAAAACCTTCACGAGCTCTAGAAGCATTGATTCGATGTTAGTAAAGACAGTTTCCTCCTCTCAGTGTCCAGTTGATTATCTCAGTAAAAGGGAGCTTGGTAAAGTGCTTTACAGCGATTTCTATGCACTTGGCACGACGAGTACATCCTATGGAGCGAATGTGGTTATTGTTGAGAACAAGTTCGATAAGGTTGTGGTTGAGTTTGAGAGAGTAATTCCACAGATATTTGAGCTGTGGTCGAAGATGATCAGATACGATGTATTCGATTCCAGGAAGGACATAGAATACAATCTATAGGTGAGCATATTGCTTACAAGAGAGCAGCGAATAAAAGTATTCAACGCAATTCCCAACATGCTATGCGGGAAGGAAATACCGAAACGTATTACGGAGCAATACGTTCAGGCCCCAGAGGTTCCTGGAATTGAAATAACGTATCTGACTCAGGGAGTCCGTGCAAGGTGGTCATCGTCTCCGATAACATTGGTATACAATCGAGAAAAGTATCAGTATGAGGAACGCTGGGGACAAATGCACAAGTGCGTAATCAGTGTTACGATAAACAGCTTCGATAAAGCAGAGCTATTTGACCTGGCTTCCGAAATGCTAAAAGAAATATTCAGAACGCGGCTTGGATTTTACTGGCCGCGGGATCGTGTCAAGTTTATTGATGTGATATCCGAGCCGATATTCACCTCGGTAAGGGTTGAGCAGTATAAAAAACTTGTGCATAGAGCACATATCGATATCTGGCTCGAATATGAGCTTTCCTGGTGGCTTGATGGAGATCCTGCAATACGCAGGTTTGGATACGAGATTAATGATTATCTTACAGGAATGCTGTTCGAGCCTGGATCGTATGGGTGCAGTGTCAAGATAGTAAGGTGATTTTATGAAAATTGTAAAAAGACTGATAGATGCTAGAGCAGCTGGTCTCATAACAGAGGAAAAATATCAGGAATATGTTAAAAAGAATCCTGATACATGGGACAGCATGAAGATTGAGGTTGAGGTTCCTGATCAGAGAACGACCACACAGGAGGTATCGTATGGTTCGATATATGGTGATAGTTAATGCCAGTATACGGAAATAAGAACGCTTTTGTAGGTCTTGTTATTGAGCTGCGGGCCATTGGCCCGGTTCCAATAATTATTGGGCAGGGTATATGTGGAATTGTTGGAACATCTTCCAGAGGTCCAACAAACGAGGCAGTTCCGGTTGGAATGCCCACAACTGGCAAGAGACTGTATCACAGCGGTGACCTGAAGGAAGCTGTAGAACTCGCGTTCCAGCAGGGTTGTCCAGTTGTTTATGCTGTGAGAGTGCTTGGCAGCGGCAATAAGAAGGCCTCGCACGATGTCAAAGATGAAGCATCAACCCCAACAAAAGTTGGTACATTCTATGCGACAAGTGAAGGTATCTGGGGCAACTCAGTTATTATTACCATAGAGGATGGCGAGTACAAGTCAACTGACGTTGAGATATTTGGCGGAGATGACACTGTTGGGCCGTATGCTCTCAAGGTATGTGATATAATAGAGTCTCCGCGCAACTATGTCAAAGTTAATGGCATTCCTAGAAAGATTGTATATGATGAGGATGAACTAGGAGAAGGCGAGGTATTCGTTGACACTCAGAATGGTAAAATAAAGTTCTATACCGATGAGGCGCCAACCACGGCAGAGACAATTTCGGTATATGTCAAGTACAAGACAATCAACGTTATACTTACCGATAATGAGATAACAGAAACATACAGAAACATACGTGATCTGATAGACCTCCAGGCGAGACTGAGATCAAGCGTTCTTGCAACATTCACTCCAGCTGCAGGAGCACTGCATCTGCCGGCAAATGGAACGTTTGCGCTCTCTGAAGGCAGTGATGGTGAAGAGATCACAACGGATGACTGGGAGCAGGCACTGTATCTTCTCGGAAATACAATTGCACCGACAACCGTTGCCATAACAAGCTACGAAGTTAAGCCAATGTCCTATGACCTGATACCGGTGCTTGATGGTTTTGTCACATGGATGGCAAACAGGTTCCAGCCGTGCATTGGTTTCGTTTCTGCGAGGGAGAACGAGTCTGTCGCGAACCTGCTGGATCTTGCGGCTGGATACAATAACAGGCTTCTTGTTATTGAAGGCAATGGCTGGGATCAGTCAAACCCCAGGAAGAACCTGGCAGTTGCCCATGCCGCAAAGGAGGCAGCGGTTGCGCTTGGCGAATCAACTGCTCTTGCAAGGAACTCGCTGAACGGAGTGAGAGATCTCCTGGTTACCTTCAATCAGGACGAGATGGATGCTCTGACACGTGGTGGTATCAACGTCTTCATGAAGCAGCGCGGTATAAAGCCATATGTCAGCATATCGACTGCAACCGATTGGCAGTTCATGCGATGTGTTGATAACAGGACAATCAACTGGATAATCACTGCGCTCGACTACGTGTGCAAGCAGTTCTACCATCAGAGAAGGACTCCGGAAGTTCTCACAGCGCTCAAGGCCTCGATCGAGGGTATTCTCGACGAGCAGGTCACTCTTGGAAATGTCGAGAAGTATCACGTTGAGGTCGTCCCGAGCGAGATCGATATCAACCGTGTCGATGTTGAGCTGTTGGTCCAGAACATCGGACATATTGAGCGTGTGAGAGTGGTGTTCGGTGTTGGTGTTCTTCTGAATGAATAAAAAGGTGGTGATTAATGGTAGGATATAAGCCAGGATTTAACCAGGGTACAATTCTTGCGAACCAGCATGGTATAGATATTGTTGCGCAGGACCCTGGTGATATTGTCGCGATTTTCACTCCGTCAAAAGGAAATGGTCGTGCAGCGGATATAGGAACGCTGAAGATTCCGCTGAAAGCGTTCACATGTGATAAGACGGTTGATGTGACTCCGGTATACGGCACTGGTTCACATCTGGCTTATCAGAAAACGTATGGTAAGGTTGGATACAAGGGCAGCTTCACAATAAATTCCTGGATAGACCAGACCGAGAAGATGATGCTCGAGCGAGTGGTTTACTCTCAGGATGAATGGGAAGGCACGCCCACAGAGTTCGATATTATCATCACCGATCGTACAGGGAAAGGTGGTGAGGAGCAGTATGGTGAACAGACCGGTGGAACTCCAAATGCTTCACAAGCTGCTCCGGTGATCGTGAAAGTTCTATATTGCACTCTCTCGAGCAGCGGTATAGATATCGGAGAGCCTGGAAACGTTATTGCAACAAAGTACGAGTACGTTGCACTCAGGCGGGCTCCGTACTAGAGCTTTTTCGTGACTTCCCATGAGGGAAGTCACTAAAATTTTTAAGGAGCGTGTATTATGGGAAAGCTGAGTAAATCGATAATACTACAGGGGATTGATTACAGAGAAGATGTATTCCTGCCAGCGTACAATGCGACTGTTTCGATACGGCCACTCACGGATATTGAGCTATATGAGTGCCGTGAGAAGGCAGGGATACTTGATATGATAACAAAGTTTGGGATCACCGGGAAATCTGAAGCAGAGATTATCAAGCAGATCTCAAGTGATCCGAAGACTGAGAAGGAATGGATCGTCGCATCCAGCCGACTTGCAATAGAGGCCGCAAAGCGCGGCATTGTTGATTCTGAGCTCAGAGAGATGGTTGATAATCCGCTCAAGGGCCAGCCAGGACAGCCAGATAAAGTGATGGCACTTGAGCTCCTGCGTGGTGGATCTCTCGAGCTGATTGGATATCGGATCATAGAGATAACGAGCGGTGATATCTCAAATTTTACAACTCCGACGAAGGAAAGCGATTCGTAATGCTCCATGCGGCGGGGTATAAGTTCGATAAATCGATCGAGAAGCTTACTCCGGCTCAAATTGAGCTCATAGCACGTGCCCAGGCATACATCAATACTGGGAATAATGGCCCAACTGAAGAGATCACTCCATCCGGCCGCAAGCTCATAAGGATGACAGAGGAAGAGTTTGAGAGATCGCTTCGTGGAAAGGAAACGATCGATCAGCTCAAAGCGAGGATGGAAGAGGCCAAGAAGAGAGCGATAGAGGAAGCAAGAGAATATGCCCGTGCTAGAATAGAGGAGGCACGTAAAAGATTAAGGTTTGACAAGAAATGCCCAACGTTCGAGAAGCGACTATAGCAATTAAGGTTGTTGGGAACGCCCTTGAGGATATAAATAAAATAATTGGAGCGTTCAAACAACTTGCTGCGATGGCCAAGAACCCAATCGTACTGAGGGTTGCCATTGATTCAGAATCACTGAAACGCAGTAACAAAGTTATCGAGGATGCCCTACAGGCTAAAAAACCTGTTGAGGTTCCCACTGAAGTAACTGAGACTGAAGTTACTCCGCTTGAATTTGAGCCGCAGACAGTTCCTGTCAAACCGAAAGTCACAGAAAACCCCGTATTTCCACCGCTCTATTTACCTATTTATTATTCCGGTAAAATTCCATTATCCGGAACCCATACACAACCAATTCCACCAACAGGAATTGTTCCACTTCCAGAAAGAAGAATTGCTCCGTTGTCCGAAAAGAGCATTATACCGCTGACGGATATTCTGAATCAGAGCAGGCTGTTTGCACAGGGTGCTGATATCAAGATGAAGGCCGCAAGCAAGCTTGCTGGCCAGACCAGCCTGCTTGGATCTATATTCGGCAAGCTGACAGGCAGTCTCGGATCGGTTATTGGTCAATTCCGAGATGTCAGGGGCGAGCGTGGTGTAAGCGAGCTAATGGAGGATATGAAGGAGAAGACTGATGAAGCTTCATTCTCGATCGATCGTGCTTCTGGAAAGATCAAGACTCTCGGCCAGGCACTTCGTGCCGAGAGGTTTGCAACAACAACGATATTCACCTCGCTCGCATCGATGTACCTATTCACGAAGCTTCCTGAGGCCGCGATGAACTACGACCAGATGGAACGCGAGTTCATCGCTCGTGCGCGTGAAAAGAAGTGGGGAGAGGATATAATTGAGGAGCTTGTCTCAAGTCAGCCTGCTGTCAGAGGCATATCGAGGTATGAGCATCTCGAAGCCCTGAGCACTGTTGGCTGGTACGAGCGAGAGGCGGACGAGCTGCTGCCGCAGGTAACCAACATAGAGAAGTTCTACGCGGCATATAAGGAAACTCTCCGCACGCAGTCAGGCATTGGGAGCTTTAGCGAGCTGATGTCTGCGATACACTCAGGAAACTACGAGGTTTTGCGTCCAGTGCTCGGAACCAATATAATCACCGAGATACAGGCGATCCCTGAGGCATACAGGGAGGTAATGCAGGAGTACATCAAGGAAGGTATGCCTGCTGATATTGCCGAGCAGCGTGTCAAAGAGCTGGCGACAATAGATGCTATAAACAAGAAGCTCGAGCAGACAGCCGATCTGGAGCAGAGGATTGGAGATAATACCAGGATGACCTGGCAGGATTTCTATTCTGCTGTGATTGACGCAGGAATTGCGATCGGAGAGACGGTTCTGCCTGCAATGGTCGGCCTTGCAAATGCTGCCAGATTGCTTGCAGATCTGATCAGCCAGCACAAGATCCTTGCTTCGATTATCGGATGGGCAATTGTGCTCGGGCTCATTGCAACTCTTCTCGGCTTGATTGTGAGCATTATAATGTCCGCTGTCGGTGGTATTGGAATCATGGCATCTCTTTTGGGAATGATTGGATTAGGACTGCCGGAGATTGTTGCATTGTGCGTGGCGTTTGCTGCTGCATTTGCAATTATTCCCCCAATACTTAATGCGATTGGATCAAAGCTCGGATGGATCATGAGCATCTTCGAGGGATTTGATCTCGGAAAGCTGCTAACAGGTGATTTGAGTCAGCTTGGCAAGATCGGTGAGAATCTGAAAAATATGCTTACCGCTCGTATCAAGCTTGTGTTCACCGAAGGTCCACTGGGGGTATTCAAGGGATTTGATCTCGGAAAGTTCATCTCCGGAGATCTCGGCCAGATTCGCACAATCCTCGGCAACATCAAGGAATCTCTGCGAGGAGAGTATGCGTCGGTTTTCGGTAATACAATAGCAAATGCTATATTCAGTCTGCCAGAAGCAATTATCAATGGTATCGTATCTGGTATCCGTTATACGTTCCATGACTTTTTCGATCCGATTATAAGCGCTATAAATACGCTTTCTGGTATAGGATCTGCTATTTATAATACACTCTCATCGATATGGAGCAAGCTCTCAAATATATTTGATAACATTAAAGGATTTGCTCTGGAGAAGGTATCTCCAGGCACGGTTGTCGGTACGATCAAGGAGCGAGTGGTTGGGCTGCTCACTGGCATGCCATTTAAGACGATGCTCACTGCCCAGGTGGCTGGCGGCCCAACTCAGAAGGATCTCACTGATATGAAGAATAACATAAAGATCGTGACGACCGCAATAGCCGGGCCTGTTATGGGGAATGTCATCGATCGATTCCCATTTGTGATCACAATACTCAACCTCACTTATGAAATAATCCTGAAGATATATGAGGTCATCAAGAGGTTGCTGGATTGGATAAATGAGAAGCTTACATGGATTCATGATAAAATAGCCAGCATATGGGGATGGATGGGAGATTTCTTCGGAAATCTGAAGAATCTTCTGTTCGAATGGATGGGAGATTTCTTCGGAAATCTGAAGAATCTTCTGTTCGATCTTTTGTCCAAGATACCAGGTCTTGGATGGCTTGGTGAGTCTGAAGCCAAGAAAGAGCTCCGTGAGAAGTATGGTTTCACGGGGTGGGGAGAAAGAGAAAACAAGGGGATGGTAGGATTCACCAAGTACGGAATAGATATTATGTGGACGCCGGACGAGATTAAAGAGGCGATGCTTAAAGAGATACCGAAATACACCGGTGGTACAAGCAATAAAACACTCGTGGGCGGGCAGTATACGAAATTTATTGAAGAGCATCCTGAGTGGGCCCAGTATCTAAAACCATATACCACATCATATTATACCCCATACGAAGCCACTCTGCCGATTGAGAGCGGTGGATTAGGCGTACCTCCGGATCTTCTCGATGAGGCAGAGAAGAACAAACCCCATGCGCCGATTAATGTTCCATCTCCTGAAGAGATTATTGAAGGCGCGAAGGAAGGTCTTGAGGAGGAGACAAAAGAATCTGCCGAGAAGACTGAAGAGAATTTAAAAAATAAGTATACCGCATTTGGCGCATCAGATTGGAGCGTTCTATCCCCGTTCAAGTATGGTTATCATGCATTCCGAGGAGCTCTAGGCACATTCGACGTGGGCTCGACGTTTGAGAAGGGTGGACTATTTGCGGGATTCGTGCACAGCTCTGAGGAGATAATCCCACAGGCGATTGCGAAGAGAGGTGCTGGACCTATCTCGTCTGCAATAGATACCCTTCAGAAAATTGTCACCCAGAACAAGCGCGATCTGGAGAGAATCGAGAAGTATGACGTAGGAGTGTCATTTGGGCGCACAGGCATATTTAAGGGAATTGTTCACGCGCCGGAGGAGATAATCCCACAGGCGATTGCGAAGAGAGGTGCTGGACCTATCTCGTCTGCAATAGATACCCTTCAGAAAATTGTCACCCAGAACAAGCGCGATCTGGAGAGAATCGAGAAGTATGACGTAGGAGTGTCATTTGGGCGCACAGGCATATTTAAGGGAATTGTTCACGCGCCGGAGGAGATAATCCCCAAGACGATCGCCCAGCGTGGTCCCGGGCCGATATCGAAGGTTATAGGCACGCTTCAGAATATATCAACAACTCAGATAAGCAGCCGGAAGGACAGTCTGATAAATGCTGTGATCCAGCGCAGCAACTTCGCGCTCGATAAGATGCTCTCTGAGAATACATCGCGGGAAGAGACCTATGCGATGCCGACATACAATATCAACCTCTCAGTCGGAATTGATAATCCGGTCATCGACAGCCGCGAGAGGATAGATGAGCTGACAACTGAGCTCCGGCATAAAGTTGAGAGGATGATACGCGATGTGATCCATCGCGAGATGCGATACTACACAAGAGCTTAGGAGGGGTAAAGTTTGCCATCAGATGATGAAACAACTGAGTCTACTGCAAACTCCAGAGGGAGAGGTGTTGCGGTAAAGATCGGTGATCTGGTACTAGGAGAGAACCTGATCGATCCAGACCCGAATCCGCAGAGGATAACATATACTCAGGATTTCCGGATTACCACACATGATTGTATTCCAAAGCAGAAGACACAGTGTACACAACCAGAGGGATTGTGGAAGCTTGTTATCGAATTCACAACTACCAGAAAGGAGACCAGCGACAAGATCGTTGAGATGAACGCCGGGCCATACTGGGTAGTCACTGATAGAATGTCGCTTCCGTGCTATATCGAGCGAAAGAGGGGCGTTCAGGAACCAGGGAACAAGGATGTCATGAGATGGGTGTTCGAGCTCATCGAATGTTATGATGGTACCGGAGCTGAAAGCTATGGAATTGGTCCTGGATACCCAACCGAGACGCAGCCACTACCAACTGAGGGTCAGTAGGTGGTCAGGTGATTAAGTACTGGATCCAACTCGGGGACACGATACTGAGCAACTCTCAGTACGACCCCAGCCGGCCATACAGGGACGATCCTGAGAAGGTCAATGCGGATCTAGTAGAGCTCGTGCTCGAATCGATGCAAAACGCGGATGGGCAGACGTTTACCATAAAGCTTGCAAATATTGACCACAAGCATACTGGAAGATGGATGGTAACTGACTTTGTTCGAATCGCCCTGATCGATGAAGGATATACAGCGACACCAGACTCGGATAAGCCCGTCCGAGTATACCAGGACAAATTCCCGTTATGTAGAGGTATGGTTCAGTATGTCGAGTACGATCTGTATAATGTAACGATAAAGGGGTCGTTCCTGGAGGATGAGCTGGGCGCGGATTATCCGTCAAACGAGCCTGTCTTCACCGGTATGAAGATCTCCGACGCCGTCAACAAGACTCTCGATGATTACGAAAAGAAGAACAATATCAAATTCGATAAGCGCTTTATCCAGGTAGAGAACGACCTCGTCATGGGCAACGTTATACGGAAAACCAACGAAAAGTGCCGAGATATAATGGACTTCCTTGCAAACATGTGTGGAGCTATCTGGTGGGTCGAGACTGGAGAAGTACCTGGTACAGCATATTTCCATTTCACCGATGCTCAGAATACCGGAATGGAGACACGTGTGTGGGACTTTACAGAGAAGGTTACGCTCCCATCATACGGCCTGAACGTCGTTGGGTATCTGAATGATGTCGTTGTCGTGGGCGGCGGTAATCCGATAATTGTCGATCCGAATACGATTGGATCGGAGATCATGGATACCAGAAGGGTATTTGGAAAGCATAAACAAATCGATCCTGGAACGAAGATATTTAGTGGTCCAACGATATTTGATCCGACCCTGTACGATAAGGAGAAGTGCAGAGAGCGTGCAATGAAGATCGTAATCACAAGCCGGCAGGTCAACAAAGGCATTGCGCATCCTGAGTTTATGGGAGTGTCGCCTAAGCTTACCGATATTGTATCATATACGCTCGCGGAGATCGGGAGGATGAACCCCGGCAATACATATCGAATAATACAGGGCCCGATGAAGATCACCGGCAGGGTGATATCAAAGCGTGTTGAGTTCTCGGCTGATGGTTGGGTGTGCCAGCTCGGCCTGAAACCACTGAGTGATGAAGAACTTTGGGGGTCATCAAATGGCAACGAGCAGCAGTGACGCTCCAACGGATATTACCCCGCTCAATCCAATTGGAGCCAAGATATTTATGTCCGGCAGTGAGATTGCCGGGTATACTAGACAGTTAAACTACAGGATAGTGTATTTTGTCTCCAAGTCAGAGTTCAAGCGGCTTCTGGATAAGCTCAATGCAAACCGCAAGGATGAACCCTATCTGTATACGGATTTCATGCCCAATGGAGAGTATGATCTCTACTACAATTATCTCACAGATACCCCGATAGCATATTACCGCTCGAACCTTGATGTTATCACACTTGATAATTATGAATATATGTGGATTGTCCATCCCTGGGAGAGCTCGAATACAGTGGTTGGGGCGATCTACTACGGATGGCCAAATTGGATAATGAGATAGGAGAGATGTTATGGCAATAGTACGAGAGGGAACAGAATCGCTTGTTGATGCGTATCTAGCAAAACCGATCGCGCCTGCGATCTGTATGGTGGATAAGATATATCCCCATCAGAAGAAGTGGGCAATGGGGTCGGGAGATCGAAAGTTCAATGTTGTTGATATACATCTGAGAGACATAAGAGAGCCTCCTGAGAGCGAGAATGACGTCAAGATATACAAAAGGGCTCTTGTCCTCCAGAGACATCATGGAAATGCATGCGGAACTCCATGGACTCCTAGAGTTGGTGATCTTGTTCTTGTTCTATATCTCCATGATAACCTGCCGATCGTTCTTGGAACCCTTCCGAATATCTTTCAGGAGCCGGTCTGCAGGCCTAATAGCAATGAGGATTCCATATACGATTTAGTATGCAAGATCAGCAAATGGGAGCGTCCGAAACGTGAGAAGGAGAACGAATATAACTGGACCGAGCATCCGTTTCCATCAATCCCGCCTGTATGCATGAAGTACTTCGATGATACGCGGGATTGTGTTTTGGTGCATACATGTCCACATGGATACCAGGGGCATGATGAGGTTTGTGAGAACTGTGATACAGTTGATTACGTTAATGCTGGGACATATCTCAAAGTGCTCTCCGGCAACACAAACTCAAAAATCGATCCCAACTGGAGAACCAAATACCACCACATAACAGGATCTATAGCTCAGTTTGATTACGATGGCACAATCCGTGTAGAGAACAAAGTGCAAGAGTCTCCGAAAGGTCACGTGATATTCTTCCCAACAGGCACGATCGAAGTCCATAGCGATCATGATGAGGGCTCTGGTGCATCTGTCACGGTATATGCTCCAGAGGACCCATCTCCAATCGCGGCAGATATGCTCCACAGAGATACCGGGGCGCATGTTCGAATATATAAATCAGGTGTCGTCGAGATTGTTGCCGCACATGTGCATATATATAGCGATGTAACAATTCACGGCCATCTTACTCAGTGAAAGGGGAAGCCCTACGCCTTAAGGCGTAGGGAGGAGGTCACTGTATCGAGCTGCACACATGGTCCATGCAGCTGTGGATAAACGAGGTGTTACAATGCCGGATCTCAAGACGAATATGATGTTTGATGCAGGCTACATCAAGTGCCACTCGACGCTTGAGCTGGAGACAACACCGTATGGCGA
>Ga0209720_1002156_pt1 | contig 15146 bp, 11 predicted proteins | sample AD_JPNMR3_MetaG_FD_184426 | JGI IMG/M metagenome (GOLD analysis project Ga0209720, IMG submission 184426) | Active sludge microbial communities of municipal wastewater-treating anaerobic digesters from Japan - AD_JPNMR3_MetaG (SPAdes) (version 2) | ecosystem: Engineered > Bioreactor > Anaerobic...
CTCCTTTAGATATGCAAATTGAAAGGATAGTTTCAAGGGATAAAGTGACAGAAGGCGAGGCTCTTCTTAGGATAGCGTCTCAGATGCCTATGGAAGAGAAAATAAAAAAAGCTGATTTTATCATATATAATGTGGGAGATGTTGAAAGTACAAAAGATCAGGTTATGAATAGAATTTCATATCTTCGTAGAATGATATATAATAAAAGATTGGAGTAAGTTATGAGTGGGTTTATATTAGTCTCAGAGTTTAAGCCTTGTGGAGATCAACCTCAGGCAATAGAAAAACTTACCGAGGGAGTTAAAAAGGGTTTAAGATATCAAACTCTTATAGGAGTTACTGGTTCTGGTAAGACCTTTACCATGGCAAACATCATTGCCAATGTTCAGAAACCAACGCTGGTTATAGCCCCAAATAAAACTCTCGCTGCTCAACTTTATAGTGAATTCAAAGAATTTTTCCCATATAATGCAGTGGAGTATTTTGTCAGCTATTATGATTACTATCAGCCTGAAGCCTATATTCCCCAGACTGATACTTATATTGAAAAAGATGCGGATATAAATGATCGCATAGATAGACTGAGACATAGAGCTACCAGTGCTCTTCTCTCACGAAGAGATGTCATAGTGGTTGCTAGTGTATCCTGTATATATGGGCTTGGTTCTCCTGAAGATTATGAAAATATGGTTTTTAGAATAGGTGTGGGGGAGGAATTTCCCAGAGATTTACTTCTTAGAAAACTCGTGAAACTTCAATATGAAAGAAATGATTATGAATTTACCAGAGGAAAATTTAGAGTAAGGGGAGATGTGGTTGAGATATTTCCTATTGGTGGAGAGACTGCAATCAGAGTAGAGTACTGGGGAGATACCGTAGAAAAGATTGTGGAGTTTGATCCTGTAAGTGGTAAAAAGGTTTATTCCTGGGATGAAGTTTTTATCTATCCTGCTACACACTATGTGGCTCCTGCTGAGAAATTGGAAAGAGCTATGGAATCTATAAAAAAGGAGCTTGAAGAGAGAGTGGAAGAGTTAAAAGGTCAAGGAAAATTTTTAGAGGCAAAAAGACTTGAAGCAAGAACAATGTATGATTTAGAGCTTTTAAGAGAGATAGGATATTGCAAAGGAATAGAAAATTACTCAAGACATTTAGATGGTAGAAAACCAGGGGAACCACCTTATACTCTTCTTGATTATTTCCCTGATGATTTTTTGCTCTTTATTGATGAGTCTCATCTCACTATTCCTCAAATTAGAGCTATGTATAATGGGGATAGAGCAAGGAAAGATAGTCTTGTGGAATATGGTTTTAGGCTTCCATCAGCTTATGATAATAGACCTCTTCTCTTTGAAGAGTTTTGGGAGAGAATACCTCAGGTAATATTTGTCTCTGCAACACCAGCAGAGTTTGAATTTTCTATTTCAGAACAAGTGGTGGAACAACTTGTAAGACCTACAGGGCTCTTAGATCCTGAGATAGAAGTGCATCCTACTGAGGGGCAGATAGAACATCTTGTGTCTCAGATTAAAGAGATAGTATCTCATGGAGAAAGAGCACTGGTTACAACTCTTACAAAAAGGACTGCAGAAGATTTAGCAGAGTATCTTTCAAATTTAGGTGTGAAGGTAACATACCTTCACTCAGAGATTGAAACTTTTGAAAGGACAAATATACTTCAGGATTTAAGGCTCGGTAAATTTGATGTTTTAGTAGGTATAAACCTTTTAAGAGAAGGTCTTGATCTTCCTGAAGTATCTTTGATAGCAATTCTTGATGCTGATAGGGAAGGTTTTTTGAGATCTGAAAGGTCTCTTATCCAAGTTATGGGAAGAGCAGCAAGAAATGTAAATGGAAAAGTGATAATGTATGCAGACACAATAACAGATTCTATGAGAAGAGCTATTGAAGAGACTGAGAGAAGACGCAAAATTCAAATGGAATATAATAAAGCTAATGGCATTGTGCCAAGAAGCATTAAGAAATCAGTAAAGGAAGTATTTCAATTTGTAGAGGCAGTAAAGGAGAATCAGGTAGATTACAAGACAATGTCTAAGAAACTTTCTATAGATGAGATAGAAGATGTAATAAAAGAGATTGAAAAAGAGATGTATGAAGCAGCAGCAGAACTTGATTTTGAAAGGGCAGCTTATTTAAGGAATCAGATAAAAGATCTTAAAGAGGAGTTAAAGAGAAAGACAAAATTATGAGTGGATGTATAAAAATAAGAGGAGCAAGAGAACACAACTTAAAAAATGTGAATGTAGATTTGCCCAGGGATAAATTTATTGTATTCACAGGGCTTAGTGGATCAGGGAAATCTTCCCTTGCTTTTGATACCATATATGCAGAAGGACAGAGAAGATATGTAGAGTCTCTTTCTACATATGCACGTCAATTTTTAGGACAGATTAATAAACCAGATGTGGATATTATTGAGGGATTATCGCCTGCTATTTCCATAGAGCAAAAAACAGTAATAAAAAATCCTCGTTCCACAGTAGGTACTGTCACTGAAATTTATGACTATTTAAGACTTCTTTTTGCTAATATTGGTAAGCCTCATTGTCCTAATTGTGGTATAGAGATCTCGGCTCAAACACCTCAAGAAATTGTTGAGAAGATCTTATCTTGGGAAGAAGGGACAAAAATTCAAATTCTTTCTCCTGTGGTAAGAGGTAGAAAAGGAGAGTATAAGAAGCTTCTTGATAACTTAAGAAAAGAAGGTTTTTTACGTGTAAAGGTAGATGGTGAGATGTACACATTAGATGAAGATATAGATATGGATAAGAACAAGAAGCATGATATATACGTGGTTATAGATAGGCTTGTAATAAAACCCGATATTAAAACACGTCTTTCTGATTCTGTGGAGCTTGCTTTAAAGCTTAGTGGAGGTTTAATAGTTGTTGAGAAATCTGTAGAAGAAGAGGTTGAGGAGCATCTTTTCAGTGAGAACTTTTCATGTCCTATATGTGGTTTTAGTTTTGGAGAGATTACTCCCAGACTCTTTTCTTTTAACAGTCCTTATGGGGCATGTCCTGCCTGTTCTGGTCTTGGAGGTAAAAAGGAGTTTGATCCTGATCTTATTTTAGATTTTGAAAAATCTATATCAGAAGGAGCAATTACTCCTTGGGGAAAGGAGATTTCTCCATATTATAAAATTCTCCTTAGTGAAGTTGGTAAGAAGCTTGGCTTTACATTGAATACTCCTCTAAAATTCTTTACTGAAAATCAGATAAAAGCAATTCTTTATGGAGTACCTTTTGCTGTAGAGGTAGATTTTCCAGACTGGAGTATATATGGATATAGGCATTTTGAAGGTGTTATTAATATTTTTATGAAAAAATATGAGGAGACAGAATCTGAGGATATTAAAACCTTTTATGAAAAATTTATGGTTTTCTCTCCTTGTAGTGAATGCGGCGGGAAAAGATTAAAAAAAGAAGCACTTTCTATCTTTGTGGGTGGAAAGAATATTGCAGAAGTTTCAGCTTTTACTTTTAACGAGTTAATATCTTTTTTTGAAAATCTTTCTCTCTCTGAAAGAGAAAGGATTATTGCAGCTCCTATTTTAAAGGAAATTCTTCAAAGGGCAAGATTTCTTATTGAAGTTGGTGTGGATTATCTTACTTTAGACAGGTCTGCAGATACCCTATCAGGAGGGGAGTCTCAAAGGGTTAAGCTTGCAACTCAGATAGGTTCTGGACTTGTAGGAGTTATATATGTTCTTGATGAGCCCAGTGTTGGTCTTCATCCCAGAGATAATAAAAGATTAATAGAAAATCTTAAAAGGCTCAGAGATCTTGGTAATACAATAATAGTAGTGGAGCATGATGAAGAGATTATAAGATCTGCTGATTTTATTGTGGATATTGGTCCTGGAGCAGGAGAAAAGGGGGGAAGAATATTAGTGGCAGGACCTCTTGAGGATGTCTTAAAAAATCCTACTTCAATAACAGCTCAGTATCTCCGTGGAGAAAAACAAATTCCTGTTCCTAAAAAGAGAAGACCAATAAGTGGAAAATGGCTTGAAATAGTAGGTGCACGAGCAAGAAATTTAAAAAATATAGATGTAAATATTCCCTTAGGAACCTTTGTATGTCTCACAGGAGTTTCTGGCTCTGGAAAGAGTACTTTAGTAGAAGAAATTATATATCCTGCACTGCAAAAAGCTCTTCACGGGAAAAAGATAAAAAGTGAATATTATGATGATATAAAAGGCACAGCATACATAGATAAGGTGATTGTAATTGATCAGTCTCCTATTGGAAGGACTCCAAGATCTAATCCTGCTACATATATTGGTCTTTTTACTATGATAAGAGAACTTTTTGCTCAGCTTCCTGAGGCAAAAATGCGTGGTTACAGGCCAGGAAGATTTAGTTTCAATGTAAAGGGTGGAAGATGTGAGGCTTGTAAAGGAGAAGGTATGGTAAAAGTGGAGATGCACTTTCTACCTGATATTTATATACCTTGTGAAGTTTGTAAAGGCAAAAGATATAATAGTGAGACCTTAGAGATTACATTTAAAGGGAAAAACATTGCAGATATTCTTGATATGAGTGTAGAGGAAGGTTTAGAGTTTTTTGAAAACTTTCCAGCAATAAGAAGAAAATTAGAAACCTTATATGATGTAGGTTTAGGATATATAAAATTTGGTCAATCTGCTACTACTCTCTCAGGAGGAGAAGCACAGAGAATTAAGCTTGCTGCAGAACTTTCTAAGAAGAGTACAGGTAGAACCTTTTATATCCTTGATGAACCAACTACAGGTCTTCATTTTGCAGATGTGGAGAAACTTTTAAATCTTTTACATAGACTTGTAGATGCTGGAAATACAGTACTTGTTATTGAACATAATTTAGAGGTTGTTAAGACTGCAGACTATGTAATTGATCTTGGTCCAGAAGGAGGAGATAGGGGAGGGGAGATTATAGCTCAAGGTACACCTGAAGAGGTTGCTATGAATCCTAATTCCTATACAGGGCAGTTTTTAAGAAGAATTCTTTTTACTGAGAAAGAAAAGGTAAGATGATAGGGACTATTAAAGTTAGAAATGGATTTTTAATCGTAGAGTTTAATGATGATGTTATAAAAAGAATAACCTGGAGAAAAGATTGGGAAGAAGAAGGGGATTTCCCAGGAAGAAGACTTTTTGAAAGGTATTTTTCAGGAGAGAAAGTAGATTTTTCCACATTAAAGCTTGATTTTAAAGATATACCTCCCTTTTTTGCAAGAGTTTATTCTCTTTTAAGAGGAGTTCCTTGGGGCAAGGTAGTAAGCTATCAAGATCTTGCTTTAAATCTTGGAAATATGAATTATCAAAGAGCTGTAGGAAATGCTATGAGTAGAAATCCTTTTTTAATTGTTGTACCCTGTCATAGGGTTATTAAAAAAGATGGAAGGATAGGATCTTTTGGACTTGGAGCTGAATTTAAAGAGTGGCTTTTAAATCTTGAAGATGTGAGGGTTAATAATGGAAAGATTTCTGGCGTTAGATATTGGTGGCACTAAAATAGCTGTAGGAAGATTTACAAAAGATGGGGTATTGGAGGAAGAGATATCTTTTCCTACAATACCAGAGAGAGGCTATAAGGAGATTATGAAAGAAATTATTGAAAAGCTTGCATCTATAAAAACTGAAGATACTATTGCATTAGGGGTTGGATGTGCAGGTCCTTTGGATAGAGTAGAAGGTGTAATTTTTTCTCCTCCAAATCTTCCTGGATGGGATAAAGCACCAATTAAAGTAGATCTTCAGAAAGATTTAAATATTCCTGTCTTTATAGATAATGATGCTAATGCTGCTTGTTTAGGAGAGTATTACTTTGGAGCAGGAAAAGGTTGTAGGGATATGGTCTATATTACGGTAAGTACTGGAATTGGTGGGGGAATAATGGTAGACGGAAAGATATTACACGGTAGAAGAGATAGTGCAGGAGAAGTAGGACACCAGACTATTTTACCCGATGGTCCCTTATGTAATTGTGGAAATAGAGGTTGTTTAGAAGCTATCTCTTCAGGTACGGCTCTTGCTAAAAGAGCAAAAGAGGTTATTCTCAGCGGTGAAGAAACAATTTTGAGAGATATGTCTGAAGAAGAGGAGATATCTGCTAAACTTGTACGAGAGGCGATGCTAAAAGGAGATAGATCGGCAAAAAGGATATGGGATGAGGCTATGGAATATTTGGGAATAGGAGTAGGGAATATAATAACCATTCTCTCTCCTGAGAGAGTTATTATTGGAGGAAGCATAGGACTTTCTGGGAAAGATGTAATAGAAAAGATAAAAGAAGTAGTAGCTAAAAGAGTTTTTTTAGTACCTGTAGATATGATAGAAATTATTCCTGCTAAGTTGGGAGATAAAGTGGGACTATACGGGGCTTTTTCTGTGGCTTTACATGAAAGAGATTTATAGGAGGGGAAAATATATTTTCCCCTCCTAATCTTCTTATTTCGTAGGAGCTACAAAAGGTAAAGGAATAGTAGTTGAAGGTGTCTTTTGTCTTATAATTTTACCTGGTGGCAATGTTCTTAATTGATTAGGAGATAGATTTGAGTTTATCTTAATCTCGTCCCATACGATCTCCATATATAATCTATTCTGTACATCATACATCTTAAGTCTTACAGGCATATAGTCCTTTGTGACATATAGTTCAAGAGATGAGTATTGAGCTTTAAGTTCAGCTTTTTGAGGTATACCTTTTATTTTATAAAGTTTTTGATTCTTTTCTGAGACCTCTTCAATAGTTATTGAGAAATCCTTTCCACTTTCTCCTACCATAGGAATACTTGTAGCTCCAGTGGTAGATGTTTGAGTCATTGTATATGGAGACTCAATGATTTCTTTTGTGGAAGGAGAATACATTCTTGTAATCTTTTTTTCGCCATCTAAAAGGAAGATTTGTCCCGCAAGAATAGCAGGTTCTTTAAAATCAACTCTTAAAATTTCTGGATCTTTTATGGTTTTGAGCTCCATAGACATTTTTGTAGGAAGACTTTCTCCTTTGCTGGAATATGAATAAGTGGTAATGGTCATCTTCATACTTATATCCTTAGCAGTAGACAATTTTTTCTCTATGTTTTTTAAGACATCTTCCTGAGCATATACCAATCCCAAAATTGAAAGAAAAATTAGAATTATTCCTAATGTTTTCTTCATCTATAAGACCTCCTTTCAAAATTGATAAGAAATGTTTAAACCTAAACTTGTATCTTCAACGGTATTTGTTTTTTCAAAACTTACATATATACTGTTCCACATAGCTCCTTCAAGAGCAGGAAAATTAAAAGAAATCTTTGCATTTAAAGTGCTTTCTCCTGCAAAATAATAGAGATATTTTATCATACTCTCTATATTTATATAATTAGATATCAAAAATTGGATTTTTAGTCCCAAATCCAACTTACTTTTTCCAAAAGAATTGTAAAAATAGCCAAGACTATATTCAGGGAATATATTAGAACTTATAGGAATGCTTAAGGAGATTTCTCCTCCAAGATCTCCTGGCTCTAAGGGACAGAAAGATAAATTCTCAGGGTGGAGATATCCTAAGAAGGCTTTTATTCCCATACTTCCCATAGAAAGCTCTCCATTTACTATGGTGCTTAGATAGAGGTAGGAATTTTTTAAAAGTACATTAACTTCTTGAGTAAGGATAAGATTTCCTAATGGTAAGGCTGTCCTATCTGCCAACATGATGTCTAAGGAGTAGTATTCTTCAGAAGGCTGAGGCTGAAAAGATAAGAGAGAAAAATTGGCAAAGATATTTTTTGTAAAAGCTCTATACCATCCCATGGCTTGGATAGGAATATCTAAGGATGAGTGCTTTGAGGACGAGCTATAATCAAATATACGCGATCCCTTTCCTGATATATAGTAGATTTCATCGTTTACTATGTAAATTCCAAGCTGATAACCCTTAAGAGCTAAGCTATTTGTTAAAAGATTAAGTCCAGGATAAAAAGTGCCTAATAAAGTCTTTATATATGGAGTCTGAAGTAAAAACTTGTAGGAAAAATCTGTGCTTAGACTATTATAAGCCAAGTTTGCACCTATACCAAGGTTATCACTCCACCATTTTTCATAAGAAAGGCTAAAATCTTGTCCATAGTTTGAGTTTACCTCAGTATTAAACTCTAATTTTCCTATCTCTTGAGCATAAGAAAGGGAAAATAATAATAAAAAAACTAATAAGAAATATAAAAGCCTTCTCATAAATCCCTCCTAATTTGACAATATTCATATTTCTTTTTATAATCCAAAAAAAGGATTTAAGCAAGCCTACAAAATGGAAAAACAAAGAAGAGAAGCCTTATTTATATTAATCCTCTTTATATTGGATATGATTATCCTTTTTGCCTCTCTCCCTTTAGGATATTTTATCCGTTTTAATATCATTTCTAAAATCCCTGTTTTTTTTGTTTCAATAGACGAGATACCTCAGTTTTTCCCTTACTATTTTTTTTTAAATATTATCCTTTTTATCACATGGCTTCTCATATTTTTGCTTTATAGAGTATATTCCATTAAAAATCTTTTTTCTTTTTATCCTGTAATTAATGCATTGACATTGGGATTATTTCTTGTTTCTTCGCTATCTTTTTTCTACAGAGATTTTTCTTACTCAAGGCTTGTATTTATTTTAACATGGATTTTAGCTATGGTTTTGAGCTTTTTGGCAAGAATAGTCTTATCTCTTATAAGGGCATCCATTTCTAAGAGAGAAGCTTCAAGAGTTCTTATTATAGGAGAGAATGAGACTTCAGATATCATTAGAAATTTCTGGGAGAAGAATCCTCGTCTTAATTATAAAGCTGTAAAGATTTTAGATGATATAGATAACATTTTTGAAACTATAGAGGATCTAAATATTCAAGAGATCCTAATAACAAAACCTATTAAAAATGAAGATCTTATTAAGTTTTTAGATTTAAAAAGAAAATATGGGATATCCATAAAAATAGTTCCTGAAAGCTACCTTCTCTTTGGAAGAAAGATTGTTTTTGATGAGATCAGTGGTATTCCTATAGTAGAAGTAGAAGTTTCTAACTTGGAAGGTATTCAAGGATATATTAAGGAGATCATAGATTTTGTTTTTGGTGCTTTGGGGCTTATAATTTTTTCTCCTCTCTTCTTCATTATTGCCTTTCTTATAAAACTTGATTCTGAAGGACCTGTTTTTTATAAACATTTAAGAGTAGGAAGATATGGGAGACCTTTTTATCTGTGGAAGTTTAGGACTATGTATAAAGATGCTGATAAGATTCTTGAGAGGCATCCTGAACTTAAGACAGCTTTTGACAAAGATTTTAAACTGAAAAGAGATCCCAGAATAACAAGAGTAGGAAAATTTTTAAGAAAGTTTAGTCTTGATGAGATTCCTCAACTTTTTAATATTATTAAGGGAGAAATGAGTATTGTTGGTCCAAGACCTGTAACCTTTAAAGAATTAGAGAAATATGGAGAATTTGCAGAAGAAATATTGAGAGTGAAGCCTGGGCTTACAGGACTCTGGCAAGTGAGTGGTAGAAGTGATGTAGATTATTCAAGGCGAGTCCAACTTGATCTTTACTATATTCAGAACTGGAGTATTTTGTTAGATTTAAAAATTATAATGAGGACTATTCCATCAGTTTTACTCGGTAAAGGTGCTTATTAATTTATGCTATAATTTTTAAATGGTGAAAAAGATGGAAGAAGATCTTCTTAAAGAGATGGTTTTAGTTTTGAATAGTAATTATGAACCCCTTGATGTTTGTAAAGTAAAAAGGGCAATAAGTCTTATTGTTCAAAAGAAAGCAGAAACTGTTGAGACAAATACTGGTGTTGTAAGAAGCGCATCCTTGAAGCTTGAAGTACCTTCAGTTATAAGACTTCTTTATTATGTTAAGAAACCAAAATTGGAGCTAAGACTTTCAAGGAAGGGAATACTTTTGAGAGATAATTATACTTGTCAGTATTGTGGAAAAAGGGGTGGAGATATGACTATAGATCATGTTATTCCAAAACGTCTTGGTGGAAAGTCAGTATGGGAAAATCTTGTTTGTGCATGTAAAGAATGTAATCATAAAAAAGGTGATAAGACTTTGGAAGAAGCAAATATGAAGTTGATTCATGAACCAAAGGCTCCTAAACATGTGTATTATTTTAGATTAACGAGGTATTTAGAGGAGGAGAAAAATGAAGGTTGGAGAAAGTATTTCTTTATGGATTTCTAATGTTTTAAAAAATTTACCTTCTGCTTTACTTTCTTTAGTTATTGTTTATGTTTCTTACAAGATTATTTTTAAATTTGTAGTAAATGCTATTGAGAATAAAGTAGAAAAGGAATCCATTGAAACAAGGAAGAAAACTCTTTTAACTATAAGAATTTTGTTAGCAAAGATAATTAAATATGGATTTGTTATTATTGCGGCACTTATTATTCTATCTACTTTTGGCATAGAGACAAAAAATATTCTTGCCAGCTTAGGAATTCTTTCTCTTGCTCTTGCCTTTGGTGTTCAAAACTTAGTTAAAGATTTAGTTTCAGGATTTTTTTTACTTCTTGATAGAGCTATTAATGTGGGAGATTATATTGAAGTTGGGAGCATGAGTGGAACTGTTGAAGATATTTCTATAAGAACTGTAAAAATAAGGGCTCTTGATGGAGGTTTATATACAATACCTAATGGGCAGATAAGTACTATAAAAAATTATGGGGTAGATTATAATATTGCAGTGGTTAACCTTTTATTTCCCGTAAGTATTTCTCCAAATGAGGGGATATCCTTAGCTAAGAATGTATCAAATGAGATTAAGACCAATAATAAAAATGTTATAGAAGAACCTCAAGTGCTTGGAATTACAGAGTATGGAGGTGGTAAGTATAAAGTAATAGTTACTACTAAAACTTTACCTGGGAAGAGTCGGGAGATAGAGAGAGAGTTTAATCGTATTTTCTTAATTAAATTAGAAGAGTTAGGATTGATTCAAAAATTATAATGAAGGGAGAGTCGTAAGTGTGGCATGAATTATCAAAGGAAGAGGTTCTATCAGAGCTCAAAGTTGATCCCGAATTAGGTCTGACCCAAGAAGAGGTAGTAGCAAGGCAACAAAAATATGGAAAGAATGTTCTTCCCGAGAAACCTCCTGAAGGCTTTTTAAGAATCTTTATAAGGCAGTTTAAAGAATTTCTAACAATTATTCTTCTTATAGCTACTTTAATCTCATTTATATTAGGAGAAAGTAAAGATGCTATTGCTATTCTTATCATTGTTCTTATAAATGCTCTTTTAGGAAGTTTTCAGGAGTATAAGGCTGAAAAAACCCTTTCTTCTCTTAAAGCCCTCACATCTCCTACAGTTAAAGTTTTAAGAGATAAAGAAGTAGTAGAAATTCCTATAGAAGATTTAGTACCCGGAGATGTAATATTTGTTGAAGAAGGAGAAAAAATCCCAGCTGATGTGAGATGGACTAAGACAAGTAATTTACAGGTAGATGAATCTATTTTAACAGGAGAATCAGAAGCAGTAAGGAAAGATGCTGATTTTATTGCAGAGAAAGAGAGCTCCTTAGGTGATCAATTGAATATGGGATTTAAAGGTACCACAGTGCTATCTGGCAGAGGAGAAGGAGTTGTAGTAAATACAGGTATAAATACTGCTTTGGGCAATATCGCAAAAATGCTTTCTGAAATTAAGGAAGAACCTACACCACTACAGAGGGAATTAGCAAAATTAGGGAAGCAGCTCTCAATTCTTATACTTGTTTTAGTCTTTATACTTCTTGGTATAGGTATAGTACAAGGAAGAGATTTCTTTGAGATGTTTTTTACATCAGTAAGTCTTGCGGTAGCTGCTATTCCTGAAGGACTTCCTACAGTAATTACTATTCTTCTTGCCTTAGGTGTTCAAGAAATGGCACGAAGAAAAGCTGTGGTCAGAAAACTCTCTGCAGTGGAAGCTTTAGGTGCTACTTCAGTAATATGTACTGATAAGACAGGCACTCTTACAGAGAATAAGATGGAGCTTGTAAAAATCGGACTTCCTAACGGAAGGATTTGTGAAAAAGATGATTTTGAAGAGCTAAAAGAAGAATTGAAAGATATATTTTTAATCTCTTTTTTAGCAAGTAATGTAAGAAAAAAACAGGATGGGACTTTTGTAGGAGATCCTTTAGAGGTTGCTATATGCAGAAATTATGAAAATCTTTACTCTGTTCCTTTTTATTTCTGGAAAATTGATGAAATTCCCTTTGATTCTATAAGGAAACGAGTAAGTGTGTTATATAAAAACAAAAATGATGGAAGATATATACTTGCAACAAAAGGAGCAGGAGAGGAGATTATAAAAAGAAGTAAATTTTATCAAATTGGAGGAGAAATTCATGAGCTTTCTGAAGAAAGGAGGAGGGAGCTTCTTGAAGATCAGAATAATCTTGCAAAAGAAGGCTTGAGAGTTTTAGGAGTGGCACAGAGAACTTTAGAAAATCTACCTTCAAAGGATCTATGGGAGGTAGATTTCACCTTTTTGGGATTTATAGCATTTCTGGATCCTCTTAGAGAGGGAGTGAAAGAAGCAATTGAGGAATGTAAGAAAGCGGGAATTCGTCCCATTATTGTTACAGGAGATTACCTCTTGACCGCAAAGAAGATTGCAAAAGATTTAGGTATTGATGTGGATAATGGGGATTTATATGGCGGAGAAGAATTACAGAGTATAGGTTTTGGTAATATTTCATGGGATAATGTGGTAGTCTTTTCCCGTGTGCTTCCAGAGCATAAAATGGAGATTGTAAGAAAATTAAAAGAACGCGGAGAGATTGTTGCTATGACAGGAGATGGAGTGAATGATGCACCTGCTTTAAAAATGGCAGATATTGGAGTAAGTATGGGACAAAGAGGTACTGATGTGGCAAGAGAGGCGTCGGATCTGGTTCTTCTTGATGATAGTTTCGCTACTATCGTTAAAGCGGTGGAAGAGGGAAGAAGAATTTTTAATAATATAAGAAAAGTCACTTATTACCTTCTTTCATGTAATTTTAGCGAGATTTTGGTGGTAAGTATCAGTATCTTTTTGGGATTTCCTTTACCTCTTACTCCTTTGGAGCTTTTATGGATAAATTTAGTTACTGATAGTTTTCCTGCTCTTGCCTTAGGATCGGAGCCTCCTGAAAAGGATATAATGAATAGAAAACCAAGAAGAGTAAATGGGGGAATCCTAAACAAGGATCTTTGGAAGAGAATAGTTCGGGATGGAATTCTTATAGGGATGACATCGTTTATCTTGTTTCTAATAGGTTTGAGAGAAAATGATCTCACTTTAGGAAGGACAATGGTTTTTTCTGGTTTAGTCTTTGCTCAAATTTTCCAAGCTTTGAGGCTTTCATTAATGAGAATGGAAAATATATTGAAAGAAGCATTCTCAAATAAATATTTAAGTCTTGCAGTTATTTTCTCTATCGCTGTACAACTTTTAGTTCTATTTACTCCTTTTGGAGTGAGCTTTTTCAATTTAAAGGTTTTATCTTTTAATGAGTTTCTTTTGGTCCTACTTATAAGCTTGATTCCAATATATGAATTTATAGGAGAAAGAATTTATGAAAAGATTTTTAAAAGAACTTCTAATTTATAGTATAAGTTTCTTGATTGTAGCTTTTTTGACGAGTCAACTCTTCTCTTTAGAGAGAATACCTGTATTACCGAAAACTGAAGAAAAGGTAGCTGAAGAAACTGTGCCTTTGGATACCCAAAAGACTTATACTGCAAAAGAACAAATAAAAAGTACAAGTACCATGGCACAGGAGCAAAAAAAGGAAGAAGTATCTTCCACTTCTGTTACTCAAACTGGTACTCAAACTCAAATTATATATGAAGTTAAAGTAGGAGATACCACAATAGGAATAGCAGAGAAATTTGGGGTTGACTGGAGAGAAATTGCAAAAATCAATAAGCTAAAAGATCCTAATTATTTAGTGGTGGGGCAAAAATTAATTATACCTTCTAAATGAGTTTTTACGCTACTTGTCTATAAAAAGTTTATTTGATATAATCTATCCAAGGAATGCGGACGTAGCTCAGTCGGTAGAGCGAGGGACTGAAAATCCCTGCGTCGGTGGTTCGATTCCGCCCGTCCGCACCATTAAGGGTGGGGAGAATAGTTAGAGTTTTGAAAATAAAGGTTTTAGATAAATTTCTTCAGACGGTTTATGAACTCCTGAGCGCCCGTAGCTCAGAAGGACAGAGCAGCGGTTTCCTAAACCGCGGGTCGGGGGTTCAAATCCCTTCGGGCGCACCAACTATGAATCTTCGTGTATCTACCCTACGCTTCAATATAACACGCTTGGAGGTGGTATTCTATTCGTACCAGTTTTATTATTTTTTCTAAAATTCAATACAGGTTTTCAAGGAGGTAGGAGAAATGGCAGAGGTAAAATTGGAGAATGTAACCAAGAAATTTGGAGAGGTAGTAGCTGTTAGTAGTGTAAATCTTGAGATCAGAGACAGAGAGTTTATTGTTCTTGTAGGTCCTTCAGGATGTGGAAAGACTACTACTCTGAGAATGATTGCAGGTCTTGAAGAAGCCACAGCTGGGGAGATCTATATTGATGGTAGGCTTGTAAATGATGTTCCTCCTAAGGATCGTGATATTGCAATGGTTTTCCAGAACTATGCTCTCTATCCCCATATGACAGTGTATGATAACATGGCATTTGGTCTTAAACTTAGGAAATATCCTAAAAGTGAGATTGACAGAAGAGTAAAAGTAGCAGCAGAGATGCTTGGGATTGAGAATCTTCTTAGGAGAAAGCCAAAAGAACTTTCTGGTGGACAGAGACAGCGTGTGGCTTTAGGGCGTGCTATCGTACGTGAACCTAAGGTGTTCTTGATGGACGAGCCTCTTTCTAACTTAGATGCTAAGTTAAGGGTACAGATGAGAGCTGAGCTTAAGAAACTTCAAAGAACACTTGGAGTAACTACTATTTATGTAACTCACGATCAAACAGAAGCTATGACCATGGGAGATAGAATTGTAGTTATGAAGGATGGAGTAGTTCAGCAGGTAGATGATCCTCTTACGGTTTATGAAAAACCTAATAATATCTTTGTGGCAGGGTTTATTGGTAGTCCTCCTATGAACTTTATAGATGCAACTCT
>Ga0209720_1002170_pt1 | contig 15065 bp, 10 predicted proteins | sample AD_JPNMR3_MetaG_FD_184426 | JGI IMG/M metagenome (GOLD analysis project Ga0209720, IMG submission 184426) | Active sludge microbial communities of municipal wastewater-treating anaerobic digesters from Japan - AD_JPNMR3_MetaG (SPAdes) (version 2) | ecosystem: Engineered > Bioreactor > Anaerobic...
AATGACCTTACTCCAATTTGCTAGACACCAAGAATGGCTGATATAATAAATCAGAGAGGTGTCGAAATGTCAAACAAAAGATTTAGTAAAAGCTTCAAAATTGAAGCAGTACGCAGAGTGATTGAACAAGAAAAAACTGTAGCTGAATTATCAAGAGAACTAGGTATTCATGTAAATACCCTCTACAAATGGATTAATGAATTTAAACAAGATAATATCAATGCATTTCCAGGTAGCGGTAACTTAAAACCCGAAGATGCCGAGAACAGAAAACTCAAACGTGAAAATGAACAACTAAAAGAAGAGATAGAAATTCTAAAAAAGGCGGCAGCCTTCTTTGCCAAGAACCTAAAGTAAAGCGATATGAATTTATTAAAGAAAATCTTAATCGATTTAAAATAACAACAATGTGTAAACTATTACAAGTTCAACGCAGTAGCTTTTACGCATGGCAAAGAAGGCCAAAAAGCAAGCGACAAATTGAAAACGAGCAAATCTTAAACAAAATACAAGAGATCTTTGAAAAGAAACATCGTGTTTATGGCTATCCAAGAATCACCAAGGTATTATCTGATTATATGAAGGTTAGTCGAGGCAGGGTTTATCGAATTATGAGAGCGAATGGAATTAAGGCCAAAACCGCTCGAAAATATAAACCGCAAACAACTGATTCAAATCATAATTTACCTGTAGCCAAAAACATATTGGCAAGAGCATTTACTGCTGAAAAACCGAACCAGAAATGGGTATCAGATATTACCTATATTGAAACCGCAGAAGGATTTTTATACCTTGCTGGAATTCTTGACCTCTATGATAAAACGATAGTTGGCTGGTCAATGCAAAATCATATGAAAAAAGAGTTGGTTATTGAAGCATTAAAACAAGCAATATTACGTTTCAGACCATCTAAAGGACTTTTGATACATTCTGATCGAGGTTCACAATATTGTAGTAAGGAATACCGAAAACTTTTAAGAAAAAAAGATTATATATGTAGTATGAGTCGTAAAGGGAACTGTTGGGATAATGCCCCTATGGAATCATTTTGGGGCAAACTAAAAAGTGAATGGCTTAGCGACAAGAAATTCAAAACGATATCCGAGGCAAAAGCTGCTATTTTTGAATACATCGAAATATTTTACAATAGAGATCGACTACATTCAACAATTGAATATGTTTCACCAAATAAAAAACGGAACGTTGCGTAAAGCAAAGTATATTTATGAAAAGATGAAATATCCGCCGTTTTAGGTGTCTATTTTATTGATATAAGGTCACTAATGATGGATTTTCGATTTTAATACTTGGTTGAGGATAATCGTCTTCAGCCAGATACTTAACATACATGTCTATCTTACTCCCATTCGTACATCCATCCAAACACTCTTTTGGCATCAATAATGTAACCATTTTCTGGTTAGTCTTCTAAAGGCTTGGGCTGTAGCTGTTCCTTTCTTCTTTTAGCCACCAATGCAAATCATGACCATAATAAATATCTTTTGCCCAAAATTCCTCATCTTCATGATAGATTAGATTCAATTTCTCTATTAATCATTATTGGTTTTATCAGGCGTAGGCTCTTCAAAAGGAATACCAATTTGATCCCATTGTTTTTTAGCATTTTGTTTTGCTTCTTCAACCATCTCTACTAATGTATCATCATTTCTGATAGTCTCAATCGCTTTTAAGGTTTGTCCGGCCAAATCATTATCAACATTTTGGGATTGAACAACAGTCGGATCATTGATTTTGACAAATCTTTTTTGGTAATAAGATATTAGATACCCCATTAATATAATTGACAGTATCACTATATACAACGTAGATTTCCAAGGTTTTTTTGATTGAGACATATTTAGCACTCCTTTTTGATTTAAATAATGTTAATGAATAAGATATAAAACCAACTTTTGATTTAGTCATACATTCCCTCCCAATTACTTTTTATTCAGGGAATCTTACAATACTAAAATATTTAAACACAAAATCTTGGCAGATCCATCTGGAATAAAATTCGTCAATTGGAAGTTCATTTCCTTTAAGGCAGTTCGCAACTTTACTTGAAAAGATGAAAAAGAGCTAACCAGAATTGCATTAGCTCCAATTAAAACGATCAATTTATAAATTTATAAAATATTAACTGGCTCTCCGTCCAAGATCTTATTCATATTTCTTACTGCGCACATCTTGCCACACATTGTACAGGTATCTTCATTCTCCGGCATTGAATTAGTACGATATTTCCGTGGTTTTTCCGCATCGATTGCCAGCTGAAACATCTGCTCCCAATCAAGGTTCTTTCGGGCGGTACTCATCTGATAGTCCCAATCGCGGGCCCCTTTAACTCCTTTGGCTATATCTGCAGCATGAGCTGCAATCTTGGCAGCAATGATTCCTTCCTTCATATCCTCCAGATCCGGCAGACGCAAGTGTTCAGCCGGAGTCACATAACAGAGAAAATCAGCGCCGTTCGCAGCAGCGATCGCTCCCCCAATCGCGCTGGTAATATGGTCATAACCGGGAGCGACATCAGTAACGAGCGGTCCCAATACATAAAAAGGCGCGCCGTGACATAACCGCTTCTCTAAAATCATATTGGCAGCAATTTCATTGATTGCCATATGACCCGGGCCCTCAATCATCACCTGAACATTACGCTCCCAAGCACGCTTTGTCAGTTCTCCCAAAACAATCAACTCTTCAATCTGCGCCGCATCAGTAGAATCATTGATACTCCCCGGGCGGCAGGCATCACCCAGGCTGATCGTTACATCAAACGTTTCAAAGATTGTTAAGATTTCATCAAAGTATTCATAAAACGGATTTTCATTGCCGGTCAGCTCCATCCACGCAAAGAGTAAGGCTCCCCCTCGGGAAACAATATTCGTTAACCGGCCACTATTCTTAAAACGCTCTACTGTAGCTTTATTCAACCCGGCATGAATGGTCATAAAATCAACTCCGTCCTCGGCATGTGCCCGGACAACAGCAATAAATTCCTCTGCTGTAATGGCCGCCAAATCCTTCTCATAAAACCCTACCGCATCATAAACCGGAACAGTGCCAACCATTGCCGGCGAATAATCAATTAACACCCGCCGAAACTCCCGCGTCTTGCCATATGAACTGAGGTCCATAATTGCTTCAACTTTCATCGCAATTGCTTGTTTAAACTTCTCCAGCTCTAAGTCAAAATTGCAACAATCCTTGGAAATCCCCAAGTTAACATTAATTTTGGTCCGTAGACCCTGACCAATTCCGTCAAAGTCTAACCGGTGATGATTCTTATTCGCAGGAATAATCACTTTTCCCTCGACCATCAGTTGCCGTAATTGCTCAATCTCAATCTGTTCCTTACGGGCAACGACCTCCATCTCTTTGGAAATTATTCCTCTTCGGGCTGCATCCATTTGCGTTGTATAATTCATTAAAGCACCATCCTTCTTTAAATTCATCGTGAATTGTGAATCACTTCACGTAGCTTAACAATCTTCTGTGCAATATCATCAGCACCAACAATCTCCGTTACTAAGGCGACACATTTTGCTCCGTGAGCGATAACATCCGCCAAATTATGCTCCTTGATCCCGCCAATTGCCACGAATGGCAGTTTGATATTGTTGACTACATAGTCAAGATAGCCCAAACCCACCGGATCACAGACATCTTTCTTGGTAAACGTTTTATAAATCGGTCCAACTCCGATATAGTCGACCCCTTGGCGCACTGCCGCTTCCGCCTGTTCCGGCGAATGAGTGGAAAGGCCGATGATCATTGAGTCCCCAACCAACCCCCGTACTTTATCAACTGGAAGATCATCCTGACCAAGATGAATGCCGTCGGCTTTCACTAGCAGCGCCAGATCGACATCGTCGTTGACAATAAACGTTACTCCTGCCGCTTCGGTCAACTCCCTGATTTTTAAGCATTCAGTATATTTATCTTTGGATGTTTTCTCTTTCTCCCGGTACTGAATGATTTGAACACCGGCCGCAAGCATCTCCCGGACAACCTGAAGGTTATCCCGCCCCTTCGAATACTCAGACGCAGTGATACAGTAGAGGTCTGTGGCCAATTTCCTTCTTTTCGCTTCAATACCCAGGGCTTTACCGAAATCCTTCTCCAAACTGTAACTGAGGAAACGATACTCTTCATAACGCTTTGAAAGTTGATAATAGCCTAATACTTTAAGATCTTCCTCAATTACCCGCAATGCTTCCTGGCATCTTTTAAAGTTTGCAATAACCAGCTCCCATAATGATGCTTTATTATCACTTGCTACCGCCTGGGAGATCGCCAATCCCAGATCATTTTGGGAATCCCGTTGTTGCAGGCATTGTAACAATACCGGCATCATGCTCTTGCGAACCGCATGCCGCAAAGCCTTAATTCGCTCCGATAACTCCCGATTATCAAAGGAAAACCGGGCCAGATCATCCAGCACCCTTAGCCCCTCGGCAGCCCGATTGACATTGGCGTCCAACACGCGAAACAATTTCTCCATCAGAACCTCCCACAACCATTTAACACGTAACTCAAGATAAGATCTGCCTGTTTAGCGGCAACGATATTGACCCGTGGCGCCATAGGGGGCATAGTTTCACTAACCTCGGAAACCTGATCCCCGACAAGATAAAAACGGTCATGGATCTTGGTGACCTTAATCAGGTCACTGTTGCCCCAACCGGCAACTCCGGAAGCGGCAACCAATAACTTTCCCGAGGCATAATACGTCTCCACCAAAAGTTTTTTATTGACAACCCCATCAAATGCTTCAACAACAACATCACAATCTGCAAAGATTCTGTCGACATTCCCCGTGGTAACACGTTCCTGAACTGCTTCCACTTCGATATGAGGATTAATCTGCAAAACATTATCCTTCAACGCCAGAACTTTAGGTTGTCCGATCTGATGGCAGAAGTAAAACTGCCGGTTTAAGTTTGATGCTTCAACACGGTCAAAGTCGCAGATCTTAAATCTACAAAAACCGCTGCGTACCAAATAGAGCAAACAATTGGAACCCAAACCGCCGGCACCCGCAATTCCGACTTTTACCTGCCTGATCTTTCGTAAATTAGCAACACCAAGATATCCTTCCAGCGCTTGTTCAAAATCCTTCACCAATCTGCCCCTTTCCAAACTTCATCTCAAAGTTAAATTGCCAGCCAATCTTTGAATACCGGCTGATATCCTTTTTGAATGATCATCCGTTTGATCTCCGCAACACTACGGGTATCAGACAGAGCAAACTGCCCTTCGGACTCTTCCTGATGGGCATAACCGCCAACTTTGGTTGAGGAACCCGCTGACATCTTGGTTACCCCCAGGCCAATCAGATTGTCTCTCAGTCTGGCCGACTCCCGGGTTGAGATCGTAATCCCCACCCGTGGCAAGAACAATCTTAACGCCAATAATATCTGTACTAAATTACGATCCGATACCGGAGCCTGCGGTTGAAACGCTCCAACATGCGGTCGCAGTCTTGGTAAGGAGACCCCCAGCTCTACATCTGAAAATTTAGTTTGTAAATAGTCCGCATGTAATCCGGTAAAGAAGGCTTCCTTCCGCCAATCAGCCAAACCTAACAACGCCCCAATATTGATACTTCTCATCCCGGCTTTGGCCGCCCGCTCCGGGGCTTCTAACCGAAACCGATAATCTCGTTTCGGACCCTTTAAATGGACCTGATCATAAGTAGTTTCATCGTATGCTTCCTGATAGACAGTCAGCCCGTCAACACCATCCTCAATTAACCGGGCATATTCTGACTCCTGGAGTGGATAAACTTCAATAGTGATCGATGCAAAGTATTGTTTTAAGATTTGAACACATTCTCCAAGATAAGCTACCGGTGTTTCCCGGCGTGATTCCCCGGTTAAGATCAGGATATGCCTGAGCCCCGTCCTGGCGAGCGCTTCGGCCTCACGTTCAACTTCTTCAAAGGACAACTTTTTGCGGGTAATTTTATTCCTAACATTAAAGCCGCAATAAGCACATTGATTGACACAATAATTTGCCAGATACAACGGTGCATATAAGAAGATTACCCGCCCAAAATGTTGCAAAGTAAGCTGCCTCGCTTTAGCAGCCATTAACTCCAGATAAGGCTGCGCTTGATCAGTTAACAACGCCAAAAAGTCTAACGGCTCTAAACGTTCTTTACTGATTATCCGCAGAAGCTCGGGTGCTGATAATCCCTTCAAAAAAGCATCAAAATCAAACTCCTGATATTGCTGATAGACCTCATAAAAGCTCATTAAGAATTCCTCCACCGTTTGTGTAAACCGCCAGCTCCAACAACACTTACCCTCTCAAACAACAGACTCCAGAAAACCCGTAAGGGGTGATGAAGCCTCGGCAAACTCTTTAGTTACTCCTAGCCCTGCCAAATAAGCCAATCTGCCTGCCTCTACCGCTTTTCCAAACGCCCGTCCCATCATAATGGGATCTCCGGCAGTAGCAATGGCCGTATTAACAAGCACGGCTGCTGCCCCCAGTTCCATTGCTTCGGCTGCTTCCGAAGGTTTTCCGATTCCCGCATCAACCACAATCGGTAATTCGATCTCAGCAATTAAAATTTTGAGCAACTCTCTGGTCCGCAACCCCTTATTAGTACCAATCGGCGCTCCCAATGGCATTACGGCCGCTGCACCTGCATCCCGGAACCGCTTTGCATCCATCAGGTCCGGGCACATATACGGTAACACCACAAAGCCCTCCTTCGCGAGGACTTCAGTAGCCCTAATCGTCTCCAGATTGTCCGGCAGTAAGTATTTATTGTCCGTAATCACCTCGATTTTAATCCAGTTGCCACAACCCATTGCTCTGGCAAGCCTGGCTATCCGGATTGCTTCAGCAGCATTACGGGCCCCTGAAGTATTCGGCATTACAATACATTCTTTCGGAATGAAATTAAGCAGATTCTCGTCCGGCGTATCCAAATCAACCCGGCGTAACGCTACGGTCACAACCTCCGCTCCTGATACTTCAACCAGTTTAGGAATGATCTGATGTGTTGCCAACTTCCCTGTCCCTAAAAAAAACCGGCTCTTAATCTGCCTCCCGCCAATAATCAGTTGATCTGTCATGAACCTACCTCCTCAATAATTATTAACCACCACCGACAAAACTCAAAATCTCCAGTTGATCACCGTCTTCTAAAATAATTTGCCCCCAAGCTTCAGTGGTTACGATCTCCAAATTTCGCTCGACAACAATCCTTTCCGGCTCAAAACCCCTGGATTTCAAAAACTCACTTAAAGTTACTGCCTTTTCCAGTTCAATCTCCCGGCCGTTAACTTTGAGCTTCAAGCTTTCACCTCCTGACAATCGAGTAGGGGGTAGGTGATTATTTCACCTACCGACTTCTCACACCACCGTACGTACCCATAGCTGTTGTCTGAAAATTCCTTCCCGTAGATCGGGGTTAATACCTGTGCTATGGCTTGCTGTATTACTCGGTCGACCACTGTGGTTATTCCCAATAACCCCCGTAACGGACTTTCACCCGTCTGGCTCGCGTGCATGCCGCGCGCACATCAAAAAAGCACTTACCATGCGGTAAGTGCTTAATCGTACGTATTAATTAATCAGTTAATCAGTTAACAGATTAACAACACTTCCCTACGGCGGTACTAACCACATCAGGTTCAAAGGGTTAAGAGATTCACTCTTTCTCAGCCTCACGGCACCCCTAGTATTGATTTAAATATTCAATTTTAATTTATTATAATTAAATCAAAGCTTCTTGTAAAGAGATCTTTTAGCCACCAAAAGACCTTTCTGATGAATTAGTTGGTTTTCCTCTCCCTTCTCTTTCACTTACTCTTAGCATCATTTGATGTAATATTTTTTCACGGTTTTTTTCTTTTAGAGCTTTTAATTCCTGGATATTATAGTCATCTTGATTGCGTTTTCCAGCAAACCTTTGTTGTACCGTCTTATCTGCCATACGTTCTTCTTCCTTCACTATCAGTGTTTTTCCTGCGGCAATTTTTTCAAATATTCTCTCAATTGCGGTTTCTCGTTCCTGGACGCTTTTTTTCATTATTCCTGTTTTTGGTGTTTTAGCTATGTCCAGTAAACGTATTTTTTCCCCATTCTCAACATAAACCATATACCAGTCTACTCCAATTATTACGTGCAATTCTTCTGGGTTAGAGCCGTGCAATTTTCCTAATTCCTCGACTGTACTGATATTGGCCATCATGATCATTTCATGATTATCATTATAAGCTTCCATTTCAATATTTCTAATTGTTTGAATGTCGGTCAGACTGATTTGATGCCCTACCTTTTCATTTAACTCATCACGGTGTATCGCCAGAATCCCTGTTGCAATATTATCCCTTACTGTTTTAACTTCTTTTTTATAGAGTATTGCTTGTTCTTTAGCGTCAGTATAGACATTTCCTCTTGGTAGAATCAATTCTTCATTTCCAACCCTTTGCTTTTCACTAAAGTCAACGTCCGAATTTTTCAAGCCAATGGTTACCATCGTCAGTTGATTGCTCTCATATTGCGCCTTGGTTAATTTCCCTTCTTCCAATAATTTTGTCATTCGTTCATCATCTGCTTTGACTAATTCCCTTACAAATTCCTCCACTGTTTCTTTAATTTTAACTTCATTTTCTCTACTATTCTTATTGTGTGGTACTTCAAGATTATCAATACAGATTACTCTTTTTCCGTGAGCTTTTTCTTCCCATAACCATCCTTGTCCGACAATCTCCCCATGATCATCCCTGATTACCAGTACCCTTCCATTTAGTTTTTTCATACTGTGTTCCATTGAACTTTGTCCTGCTCGGTCCAGCGCTTGGCAGCAGTTGGTCAGTTCTCCGACAAAGATTCCTAATGGATCGTCCAATCGCAGCACTTCAAAGCTACAGCCATTACCTAGTTTTCCTTTTACTCTTGCTATACTACTTGCTTCTCTTTCCCTTGCTTCCTTCCATATTTCTAAGGCTCGTTGGAATTGTTCCTGACTGTAGCCATAGTTTTTCGCATATTCTGCCCCTTTTTCAAACCCAGGAACAATCATGAATTTTTTGTTCGTGATGTATGTTAATGCGGTTGCCAGTGTTATTTCTTTTCCTGGGTTCATTTGAACAATTTCGGAATATCGTTCCTGAATGTTCCTAATTTGTTTAGAAATGGGATCTTCAATTATCTGATCAATATATTTTCCTAAGAATTCTCCAAATCTTTTATCATAGTTAATAGTGAGTTTATCAAACACCCGATGTACATCTTTGGGAGTCATTAACCCTTTTATATGTATGTCTTGTTCGAATATTGCCTTAACTATCGCTTTTTCAATTTCCGGCTCTAATGTTTCTATTTTTTCGTATCTTACTGTCTCTCTTTGATATCCTTTTTTAGTATTATCTTTTATTGCTTCGGCTTCTTTTAACACTTTGTTATATTGGACTTCCTCGATTATCAGATTAATATTTTGTCTCGCATTTGCCCCTAACATGTTGGCTTCGGCTGTTAAACCGCTTTCTCTTAATATTATTCTGGTATAATCAAACAATTTTTTATTGGTATTACTAATTGCTGCAATGTTCTTACCTTTAGGGTCCTGCCATTCATGCAGAAACAACTCCCCTTTTTCGGTTGTTACTACTCTCATATTAAATCTGTATGTCCCATCTTTTTGCCGGGTAAAGATTTTTTTTAGGCATTCTGCTCCCAGTTTATCAATCTGCTCATATTGGTCTTTAGTCAGTGGTTTATCTGGTTTAGCTCCTATTTGATATAGCAGATTTTTGCTTAATACGTATCCATTTGGTTTGGATTTTATTATGAAGTTTTCTCCGTCTTGACCGATCATTTCTCTGATATTTATTGGTGTTAATCCGTACTCCCGGTTATTATTTTGACTACCTATCAATAAATCTGCATATTGTGACGGTGTTAAGACAGTATTCGTTATCCCTTTTGCAGCTAATGCATTCATTAATGAAAGATAATTTAATGTTTCTATATGTTCTTCTCTTCGAAATACGTATCTTTCTTCGGTTATCTTTTTATATACCGTTTCTATTCCCGCGATCGCTTCCAGCTTTTGATATTCCTGGCTCTCCAGTTGCTGCGGCAGACTGTTGATTAAACGTTTGATTGTGGTGTATCCTTTTTTTTGATTTTCAAAGACGCCCAAAGCATAACAAACTTTTAATAACGATAATTTAACATCATCACTTTGATATTCTGCATTTCCAGCCAATTCAGCCCATTTCCCTTTATTTTGGATAAATTTATCAATATCATTAATGGGCATGTTCTTCATTATTATATAACTTGGTATAAATTTGGCCTTTGCCTGCCAAATCGCCATTATATGTTCAGAATAATTATTGATCATTCTTTCTAATTTTTCTGGCTCTCTGATACCAAGATTTATGACTCGATCTCCCAAATATCTGAATGCATAGCGATATTTTTCATCAAATAGCTCTTCACAGTTCTTCCCTGCTAAATACTGTTTCCAGTGAGGGTTCCTCTTTAAATCTTTAAAGGTTACTCTTCTTTCTTTTAATAACTCCTGGAACTCTTGGGGCAGCTTCTCCCTGTCGACCTTTGCTAAACTTTCATTATTTTTAATGATTGAGCTCAACAGCGGTATTTCTTTCAAGGTTATTTTCGCTAATCTTTCGTGATCAGCGATCTTCTTGATTACCACCCTTAAGTCTTCCAACTCCTCTTTGGTAACTTGATCGCGGTCAAACCCATTCCATATCACTTCACTTATTTTTATTATAAACTCATCATCGTCTTTCAGTTTTTCCCCTGCATAAACTAATGTTCTTCGGTCTTGTGATGCTGCTAGTTCGATTATTTCCGGATCATTCCTGATATCTTCCCCTGCAAGTCCCAATGCACACCAATCCTGCATAATGGCAATCACAACTATTTCTTTATCATTTTTTACTGCTTCTCCTGCATAACGCAATGCATACCATTTTTTTAATACTGCTATTTTAACTAAATCCTTATCATTTCTTAATGTATCCCCGGCAAATTGCAGATTATCCCCATCTTCTGTTACTGCTTGTAACACAATTTTCCGATTTTTTCTGACATCTTCGCCTGCATATTGTAAGGCGCCCGGAAAATTTAATAAGGCCAATCCCACTATCTCAACATTATTTCTTAATGCTTCACTCGCATATTGCAAAGCATTACCAGACACCATTACTGCAAATATCATAACTTCTTCATCATCTTTTAATGCCTCTCCCGCATATTGTAAAGCCTCCACTGAATTTGCAACTGCCATTTTTACTATTTCCTTATCATTTCTTAAGGCTTCACTCGCGTATTGTAAGTTTTCACCATGCCTAAATACGGCAGTTTCAACTATTTCCCGATCATTTTTAAATTTTTCGTTCACATATTGAAATGCATCCCATTGGTGAGATACTGCTGTTTTCACTATTTCTCTGTCATTTCTTAAATCTGCTTCTAAATCTTTAAACTGTATCTCATTATTAATTAACTTTTTAATAATCAGCTGTCTTTCTTCAACCGTCATTTCCTAACCCCCAATGATACTTAAAAAGGATAAAACACATTCTTCTTGAGCATTAAATCTTCAAAATTAATATCAAAGCCACCATGGATCATTGGGCTTGCATTTACTGATACTGTTTTAGCCTTTACTTCTGTCATAAATTTAACTGCATTTTTTCGGTCTTTAGTTATTATTGATGCGCTGAATCCACTTCCGCTTCGGTTTATTTCTGCTATTGCATGGTCGATGTCGTCAACTGTTTCCAGTCCTTCATAGTTTTGTTTGAGGTCTTCATTCACTAATATTTTGATCTTTGCTTTACTCTTGATTATCTTGCTGATCAATTCACGATCCACTTCATCTTCAATATATATTTCATAATGGTCATATCCGCTGGTCATCACTTCAACTCTTGCTTTTTCTATAACTTCTTGTTGTTTTTCCCGGTCTCCGATTACCAGGACTCGATTGATTCTTAAACTGTTTTGGCAAAGCTCGGTTTCACCTTCAAATACTATTTGTACTAGATCCGCCGGACATTTGTTGGCGCTCAATACTTTTTTGGTCAATTCAATTATTAGTCCGTTTGTTGTTATGTTTTTGTTGGTACATAAGATCATTGCGTTATGTGTAGCGATTGCTCTTGCCACTAATCCCGCTGTTATGTACGGGTCGCCTTCATAGATTACTCCGAATACTCCGATGCTTTCTTGCTGGGTTCCATAGATAAATCCGTCTTCTGTTTTGAAACTTTCAATCGTCTTCTTATACTCTCTGCTTCTTTCAGCAATTTTTTCAAATTCATTTCGGATCGATATCAGCGGTAAATGTTCAATATCATCATTGATCCTTGCCTGTTCTAATAAATCTTCATTTTCTAACAGCTGTTCTCCCACCAGTTTGATTATATCTTTGGTATTTACCTCATTTTGCATTCTTTGATAGGCATTTTCGGCTTTAAATATTATATCTGATAGATTCATTCTTTTACCCTCCTAATAATTTCTAAATTATTAATACTTTACAGTTTTTACTAATGATCGTTTACGGTTTCATCGTAACTTTCTAGTGGCTATTCTTTACTTAAAATGTTAGACTATTTTTTAGCAGTGACATTTATTAATCAATAAAATGCTACATTTTATCACTCTACAAGAGTAATTTCTTCTTTATCATTAACTTTTGCAGTTAATAACTCACTGGAACTACGACCTTCACTGTCTTCCAGAAGTATGCATGACTAACTAGATGAAGTTTCATCACCCGCCAAAAGCCCATTTTGACGAGTTAGTTGGCTCTCCTCTTCCTTTTCTTTCACTTACACTTAGCATCAGGTGATGGGATGCTTCATTGCGAAAATCATTTCTCGTTTGATCCTTCATCACCCGGATATCATAACGATTTTGATTTCTGACGATCATTCGTTGCACTGTTTTATATGCCGTACGTTCTCTTGCTTCTGTTAACAGTGTCTTTCCTGCCGCGGCTTTTTCTAAGATCCTTTCATAGGCCGTTTCTCTCTCTTGCGCACTCTTTCTGATTATTCCTGACTTTGGTGTTTTGGCTATGTCTAGAATGTGGACTGTTTCTGCAGTCTCGGCATAGACCATATACCAGTCCACCCCTTTGATTAAGCGCATCTCTTCGGGCTTGTAACTGTATAATTTTCCTAATTCTTCGACGGTCTTTATCTCTCCCATCATGATCATTTCAGGATTGTCATTATAGGCTTCTCTTTCAATATTTTTAATTGTCTTGATATCTGTTGGGCTTATCTGTTTCCCCGTTTTTTCATTCAATTCATCCCGATGCAGCGCTATTAATCCTGCGGATCTATTATCATGTATTGCTTTAACTTTCCTTTCATATAAAATCGCTTGGTGCTTAGCATCAGTGTATACATTTTCTTTGGGTAGAATCAGTTCTTCAGCTTTTACCCGTTGCTTGTCACTAAAATCAATATCCGAATTTACCAGGCCAATAGTTACTGTAGTTAATTGATTACTTTCGTATTGTTTTTTAGTTATTTTTCCCTCTGCCATAAGCCTTGTCATTCGTTCATCGTCTGTTTTTACCAATTTTACTACGAAATTCTCCAGGGTTTCTTTAATTTTGACACTATGTTCACCACTTCTTTTGCTTGCTGGAATTTCAACATTATCAATACAGATTACCCTTTTTCCGTTCTTTTTTTCTTCCCATAACCATCCTTGTCCAGTAATTTCCCCATTATTATCCCTTATCACCAGTACTCTTCCATTCGATTTTTTCATGCTGTGTTCCATTGAGCTTTGTCCTGCAGCGTCTAGCGCTTGACAGCAGTTGGTCAGCTCTCCGACAAAGACTCCTAATGGATCATCTAACCGCAGCACTTCATAACTCCAGCCATTTTCCAGTTCTTCTACTACTCGTGGTATACTGCTGGCTTCTCTTCTTCTGGCTTCGTCCCAGATTGCTTCCGCTCTGCGATATTTTTCCAGACTGTAACCATAGTCTTTAGCATATTCTGCTCCTTTTTCAAATCCAGGTAACGTTGGGTAAGTTTGGTTTGTTATGTGCGCTAATGCGACTGTCAATGTTATTTCTTTTTCCGGATTCATCCGCTTTATTTCAGAATATCGTTCCTGGATGTTTCCAATTCGATCATACAGGATTGGATCTTCGATGATTTTGTCAATATATTTTCTGAAAAACTTTCCGAATTCTTCGTTATAATTTATTTTCAGTTTATCAAATACCCGGTGTAATTTCTCTGGAGTCATTACTCCTTTTACTCGTATATCTTGTTCAATTATTGCTTTAATGATTTCATTTTCAATATTGGGATCTACGGTTGCAATTTTTTCATATCTTGCTATTTCTAACTGATATCCTTTTTTGGTATTGTCTTTTATTATTTCGGCTTCTTTCAGTACTTTGTTATATTGTGCTTCATCTATTATTATATTGATATTTTGTCTTTCATTTGCTCCTAACATGTTAGCTTCTGTTATTAAGCCACATTCTCTGAATAGCACTCTGGTATAGTCAAATAGTTTTTTGTTGGCTTTACTTATTTCTTCCAGGTTTTTGCTTTTGAGACCTTGTCCTTCATGGAGAAACACCTCTCCGTTTCCGGTACTCTCTACTCTCATGTTGAACTTATATGTCCCATCTTCTTGTTTGGTAAATATTCTTTTTAGATAATCCGCCCCTAATTTGTCAATTTGCTGATATTGGTCTGTGGTTAATGGCTGGTCGGGTTTTACTCCTATTTGATATAACAGTTTTCTACTAAGTTCATATCCATTTGGTTTGGCTTTTACTACGAAGTTATCTCCTTCTCTTGCCATCATTTCTCTTATTTCTGCTGGTAATAACTTGTTTTCCCATCTATTAAAACTCTGATTACCCAACAATTCTACATATTGTTGCTTTGTTAAAACACTAGCTGTGATTCCATTTTCAGCTAATGTTTCCATCAACAGTAGATAATTAAATACCTCTAAATGTTCTTCTCTTTTAAATACGTATCTTTCTTCATTTTTCTTTTGATAAACGA
>Ga0209720_1002171_pt1 | contig 15064 bp, 16 predicted proteins | sample AD_JPNMR3_MetaG_FD_184426 | JGI IMG/M metagenome (GOLD analysis project Ga0209720, IMG submission 184426) | Active sludge microbial communities of municipal wastewater-treating anaerobic digesters from Japan - AD_JPNMR3_MetaG (SPAdes) (version 2) | ecosystem: Engineered > Bioreactor > Anaerobic...
CGCCGCCGAGAACGCATCCTCCATCGCGTGAGCGAGCGTGACCACCGGATCGATGCCGGTCATGCGCGCCGCGCCTTTGATCGAATGAGCGGCCCGCATCAACGGCTCGAGATTCGCGTTCGGCGTGCCTGCCGCGGCCAGTCCCGTTTCGAGGGCGCGCGCGTGGGTTTCGAGTTCCGTTCGGAACAGCTCGAGCAGGAAGGGGTCCTGGCCGGCGCTCATTCGAGGCTCCTGTTAGCGCTGTCGAACAGCCGGTTCTCATCGAGCAGCGCGACGTTGCGGCCGTCGAGCTCGAAGATGGCGGTGGTGAATGTGGCGGGCGCGCGCGTCAGCGTGGCGGGCGGATTCTGGAGCGCCGTTCGCGGCACTCGGCGCAGCCCGAGCACTTCCTCGGCGGAGAAGACGAAGCGCTCCGAGTCGCGCGCGGCAACCAGCAGGCGCCGCGCCTGCGACTGGGATTCCAGGCCCAGCAGTCGTGCCGGACACCAGTTCAGCAGCAACTCGCCATCGACGTTCACAAGACCCAAAAAGGCGCCCCCCGTGCGGCCGGGAACGGTATGCGGCGGGTGAGCCTCGACGACGCGCAGGACGGCGTGCGCGTTCAGCGCGAGCCACTCCTCCCCCACGCGAAAGACAACCACCGGAAACGTCTCGGCCTCCTGCTCGGGCGGGGGTTCGCAAACGGCGCGCGTCCATTGGTCCCGTTGTTCTTCGGAGACTTCGCGCTCAAGCAGCGCGCGCCCGGCCCGCGCATATTCCGGACAGTTCCGGCAATGCGCCAGCGCGGCCAGTTCCGGGCAGGAACCGTCGCCCTCGATTCCGACGGTTTTCCAACAGCGCTCAGCCATGTTGCCCCTCCCTTTCACTCAGCCGGTGCGCCCGCCTGGCGTAGACTTCTGCGTTGCCGCCGCTGAGGACGCTCATGTGCAGGAGCGCGTCGTAGTGGTCCGGATCGATGTAGAGCGCTTTTCGGAACCACTCTTCAGCGCTCCGCATGCGGCCCTGGGCTTCCTCGACGAGACCTTTCAAGAAGTGGGCGTCGGCGGCGAGAGGCTCGACGGCGAGGACCTCGTCGCACAGCGCGGAAGCGCGTTCGAGTTCGCCGGCGTCGGCGAGCCGGCGCGCGTCTTCCAGGCGGCGTTTCCATGCCGGTGGCGAAGGCGCCGGGGAGGGTTTGGGCAGCTCCGCTGGGGCGGGGCGCCGCGCGGCGCGGGCGGCGGGTTTCGCGCGCGGCGCCGCCGGTCGCGTGCATGCATAGGCGCCCGCGTGCGGCAGCCTTCGGTGACGAACGCGGCGAGTTCCGCGGGTCCGGTGAAGAGCACGCCGTCGCGCTTGAGCAGCCGCTTCAGATTCTCGAAAACAACTTTTCGCGCCCCGGCGCTCAGATAAATGAGGACGTTGCGGCAGAAGACGAAATCGTAAATCTCCTCGCCGGCCAACAGGGTGCGGTCCACGAGATTCCCATGAAGGAAGCGCACGAGACGAGCGACCTCGGCCGCAAGCCGCGCGCCGTCTTCATCGACGGTGAAGTACGCGTTGGGCGGCCCTTCCCTGAATGAGCTCTTTCCGTAGACTGCCCGCCGCGCCGCCTCAATTGCCCGCGTGCTCACGTCCACGGCGTCGATTTCGAAGCGCTCCGGCGCGATGCCGGCATCGAGCAGCGTCATGGCTATGGAGTACGGTTCCTCGCCGGTGGCGCAGGCGGCCGAGAGAATCCGGATCGGGTGCGTATGCCGCTCGCGGGCGAGTGCGGCGAGCAACGCGAACGTCTGGCGGTCGCGAAAGAACCAGGTCTCGGGCACCACGAGCGCGTCGAGCAGCGCCTGGAGCCGCTCCGGTGAACTTTGCAGCCGCTCGGCACACGGGCCGCACTGCCCGTTGCATTGCATCTGGGCACGCACGGTGCTTCCGAAGGTGCCGGCGCCCGTGGATGCCGGGTCATATCCGATCGCCTCCTGCACCAACGTCGCGATGGGAGCGCACTCAATCATCGGGGAACAGCCGCTCCTTTACCTCGTCCGGCAGAAGCCGGTCTACTGTCACCCGCTGGATAGCGCCGGTCGCTGCCGGCAGCAGGTCGCCCAGGAAGGGCGCTTCATCCATGCGGACGCCGGGGCTGCTGAGCTCTTCCTGGCTGCACGAGAGCGTCTCGGTCATGTTGTCGGCCATGATTCCCAACAGGTGCTCGCCCTGGTAGCGCACTACCGCGATGCGCGTACTCATCAGCGGCCTCGCTGGCGCGCCGCCAACGAGCGCCGGAAGATCGACAACCGGAATCGTCGTGCCGCGATAGGTGAAGGTCCCGGCCAGCCAGGCGGGGGCGAGCGCCAACGGGCGCAACCGTGGCACCGGCACCACTTCGACGACGCATCCGGCCTCAATCCCGTAGCTTTGGCCCGCGGCCTGGAACAGGAGCAAGAGCACTGTGCGTCCTCCTATGCCTCCTCCGAAAACCGCGCCACGCCCTGGCGCAGCACCGCGACCGCGCTACGGAGCGAGTCGGCCGCGGCGCGCAGTTCCGTTAGAGCGCTGCTCGTGTCGGCCGCTGCGCCGCTCAACTCCCGCATGGCCGCCGTAATCTGGCCCGCGCCTTCGGATTGCCCCTGCATGCCCGTGTTCACCGCTTCATAATGCGGCCCGAGCTTGCGCGTGTACTCGATGAGATGCTCCAGGCTCTCGCTCGTCCGGCTGACCTCGGCCGCCCCCCTGCGCACCTGCGCGGTGTACTCTTCGACAGCCGCCACGCCGTTCTGGACCGACTCCCGCATGGCGCCGATCGACTCCTCGATATCGAGCGCCGCCACCGCCGTCTGGTCCGCGAGTCTCCGCACCTCGAGCGCCACGACGGAAAACCCCGCGGCGTGCTTGCCTGCTTTCTCGGCTTCGATCGCGGCATTCAGCGACAGCAGGTTGGTGCGGTTCGCAATCCGGGTGATGGTTTCGACGACCGCGCCGATGCGCTCGGACTGGCGCCGGATCTCATCGAGCACACCCGAAAGGCCATCGGCGGTTTGGGAAAGGGTGTCGATCGTGGCTGTAATGCCGCTCAGCGACCGCATCCCGTCGTCGGCCAGCTTCACAGCGTCCGAAGCCATCTCGCTCAGACTCTCCATGCGTTGGGCGAGTTCCTCGACCGTCGCGTAAATCTCTTTGCTCGTGGCCTCGGCTTGTCTGGTCGAGGCGGCCTGCCGGCCGACCATGCTTTCCAGTTGCCGGATGGCGGCGGCGATCTGCGTAGCCGATCCCATCACCTGAACACCCGATTGACGGACGTCGCCGAGCAGCGCGTGGAGCGATCCGCACATGCCGCGGAAGGCGTCGAGCAGGCGCCACGATTCGTCCCGGGCCCAGCCGGGAACCGCCGCGGCGCCGATGACCGCCCGCAGTTGGTCCTCCGAGACGCCGCGCTGGGCCTGTTTCAGACGGCCGGCCGCGATCTCGCCCGCTACGGCCGCGACATGTTCAAGCGGCCGCACGGTATTCCGCGCGACGCTCAGCATCAGGCCCGCCGCCGCCGTAACCGAAGTCAGCGTGATCAGCAGCGCGACGAGGCGCCGGGTGCGGGCCTCGGCAACGCGCGCGTTCAACAGCGCGCCAGCTTCTTCGCAGGAGGCTTGCCAGAGCGAGGAACCGGCTGCCAGCAGGCGGTCTCCGGAGGCGTAGAGCTCCTCGATCGAAGCGGCATCTTCGAGGTTGACGGCCCCCGCCTTGCTGAGGAAAGCCGATGTTGCGGCCGCGTGGGCCTCGATCAGTTGAGGGATGCGCGACTGCATGCCGGCCGTCGCGCTGCGCGCGGTTTCGCGGATGTGTTCGAGCTCGGCCCAATCGAGCGTCGAGAGCCGGGTGGCAAAGGCGAGCGCACCGCCGCCCTTGGGCAGGTCACGGCGGACCGAGAGCAGCACGTCGGCCAGATCGTCCTGGATCTTCGGCATGAAGACTACGGCGACCTGCATCAGGTAGTAGGACTCCAACTCCGGATCAAGCACGAGGCCGGAGTCGTCGGCCAGGCGCTTGATGGCCCGGGTGATCGTCTCGCGCAGCTCGGTGTAGCGCGGGTCGGTCTCTTCGGGGCTCGCTCCCTGGCTCTCGCGCAGCCGCCGCCAGTGTTCGAGAGCGCCTGCTACGAGTTTGCGGTCGATGGCCCCGCGCGTGCGCCCGAGCCGCTCAAACGCCACGTCGATTTGTTTTGCCGCCTGGCCCGCGCGCCCGAGATCGTATGCCGCCAGGCGCTGGTGCAGGGGAACCAGTTCGGCGAGTTCCCGGAGTGAGTTCATCGCTTCGAGGCCGGCTCTTTCAGCCTCCGCGTCACGGATCGTCCGGTTGAAGCCGGCCACCGTGTAATAGAGCAGAATCGCCAGCGGCAGCGCAAACCCTGCGCCGCCAATCAGCAATTTCTGTGCGAGCGTGAAACGGGCGAGATACCTGTTCATGATCAAGCCGTGATATGGAAGCGGCCGACTTCCTTCTGCAAGCTCTCGAGCGCGCTGTTGAGTTGATCCGTGGCCGACTTGAACTCCGCCACCGCCTGGCGCGTGCGCTCGGCTGTTTCCGAAAGCTGGGTCATGGCCTCGCTGATCTGCTGCGCGCTTTCGGCCTGGCCGCGCATGCCCTGCCGGAGCGCGTCGAAAGGCGCTCCCAGCGTCTGGACCTGGTGGATAATGCCGCTCAACTGCCTCCCCACCGACTCGACCTCTTCGGCGCGGCTGCGCACTTCAACCGAAAACTTGTCCATCTCCATGACGCCGCTGGAAACCGAGGACTGCATGTCGCGGATGACCGCGGCGATGTCTTCTGTGGCCGCTGCAGTCTGGTCCGCCAGGCGCCCGATTTCGCGCGCCACCACGGAAAAGCCCCGGCCATAATCGCCCGCTTTTTCGGCTTCAATGGCGGCGTTCAAGGCCAGCATTCCCGTTTGGTCGGAGATCTTGTTGATCGTGGTGATAACGCTGGAGATCTTGCCCGCGCGGTCGCTGACGATCCCGAGCTTGGCCGCAATCGAATCGGTCGAGCGGGCGAGATGATCGATCGCGGCGCGCATGCGCGCGAGATCCGCCTGGCCGGTTTCGGCGCGGCTGCCCGCCTCATTCACCGCGGCGCCCATCTCCTCGATCGTGCGCATCAGATCGGCCGACGTAGCCGAGATTTCTTTGCTCGTGGCGGTGACTTCGCGCGTTGAGGCCACCTGCTCGGCCGCCGCGGCCTCGAGTTCGCGCGCCGAGGCGGCTATCTGGCGGGCGGTGGAGTTAACCTGAATGCCCGAGCGCCGCACCTCGCCGATGAGCGAATCGAGGTTGCCGGCCATGGCGTCGAAAGCCTTGAGCAGGTCCGAAGTTTCATCTGCGAACAGCGCCCGCCCCCCTCCGTTGACCTTGCCAGAGTAGGAAGCGACTTCGCGGCGCGCCTCGACGACGTTGCCCGCGGCGATTTTTTCCGCCACCGCGGCCGTTACGGCAAGCGGACGGGCCAGACGACCGCTCAAGAAGACGGCCAGGACGAGGGCGATCGCGAGCGCCGCACAACCTCCGCCCGTGATCTTCGCGAGCAGCGCGCGGACGGAGTCATCGATGGTTGCGACCGCCGACTGGTATTCGTCCTCGTAAGTTCCCGCGTTGATCAGCCAGTCCCAGGGCTCAAAGTAAACGAGGGCGTTGATCTTCTTGCGATCGGCGGTATCGCCGGGATTGCGCCAGAGGTACTCTTCAAAAAAGATCTCACCGGGCTGGACCGTGGCGGCGCGCGCTACGAGCTGCTGGATGATGGGCCGGCCCTGAGCGTCGCGCACCTCCCAGATGTTTTCGCCGTCGCGGCGGCCGTGCTGCGAAACGAAATAGCGGCCCCGGGCAGCGCCTTTGGTTCCAATCACGCCGACATATCCGCTTTTTCCGACCTGAAGCTCGAGGATCGCCTTGCGCGCCGCCGCCATCGCCTGCTCGCGGCCGCCGGATCCGGACTTCAGTGCCTCGGCCGTGGCGCAGAGCGCGTAGACATCGCGCGCCACCTGGCGGATGTTTTCCCGCGCGATGCTGTTCACCTCGCGCGCCGCCTGGCCGCTCACCGAGCCCCTGAATTCGAGCGTCAACGCCAGGGTGGCAAGCAGGGGCAGGATCGCCGCCGCGCTTGCCAGCACCATCACTTTCGTCTTTACCGAGGCTTTCATCTGGTCTCCTTCGCCGCGCGGCAGGCTCTAATCTGCAATCCCTCCCTGGCCGCAATCGACGGCTCGAAACGCTCGCGCGCCTCCGAGGCAATTTGTGCGACTTCCGCATCCTTCCGGTCCGGGTCGTGGTGAAAGAGCGCCAACTGCTTCACGCCGGCCTCGCTTGCCAGCCGCACGGCATGCTCCCACGTGCTGTGGCCCCAGCCGCGTCGCGCTGCGTACTCGGAGGGCAGATATTGGGCATCGCAGATCAGCAGATCGGCCTCGCGGCAGTGGCGGGCGACGCGGGCATCGATTTCCCGGTCGCCGTGCTCGTGATCGGTGATGAAGACCACGACCGCATCGGGCGCCTCGATCCGGTAGCCCGTCGAGCCGCTCGGATGCTTGAGCGGGAACGGCACGACCCGAACGCCAGCGGCTTCGACGCCGTCCTCCGTTGCCTGGTTGAAGCGGCAAACGCCACCCACTTCAGGCAGCGTAACCGGGAAGTACGGGCTGCTCATCTGGTGACGCAAGGCCGCTTCGAGCGCCGCGGCCGGCATGGCCGCGCAAAACGTGATTGTCGAGCCGCGGTCGTAGAGCGGCCGGAAGAACGGCAGGCCCTGGATGTGGTCCCAGTGCAGGTGGGAATAAAAGATGTGGACCGCGGGTTCGTCGAGATTTTGGCCGAGCGCCCGCACGCCCGTACCGGTATCAAAGACAAGCGGCGCCGCGCCGGGCCTCCGCACCTCGACGCAGGACGTGTTCCCGCCATACTCCATGAGGTCGGGGCGCGGCGAGGGTATTGAGCCGCGAACGCCCCAGAAAGTTACTTCGAGGCCGCCCGAGTGATTGTCTTCCGAACCATTCCGCATTGCCGGGGCCTCAACGCCTGATGCCGTGCTTCTTCATGAGCCGGTAGAGATAGCTTTCGCTCACGCCGAGCGCCCGGGCGGCATCGGGGACGCGCTCGTGGGTCGCCAGTTCTCTTTCAATTGCGGCGCGCTCGGTCTGATCGAGAAGAGAAGCCAGCGTGCCGCCGCCGTCCGGGAGCGCCGCTGCGGCTGCGGAGGAGGCCGCCGCCATGCGGGCCTGCAGCGGCAGATGCGTGCGCCGGATCAGGCCGCCCCGCGGGGCCGAAATGTAGGCCGAGCGCAGCACGTTCTGGAGTTCCCGCACGTTGCCGGGCCACGAGTACTCCTTCAGGGCCGCAAGCGCCGAGACGCTTAGCCCCTTGATCCCGTGCTGCCAGCGGGCTTCCATCTCGGTCAGGAAGTGCTCGGCAAGGGAGGCGATGTCGGCCGTGCGGTTGCGCAGAGGCGGCAGCACGAGCTTGGCCTGGGCCAGGCGGAAGAAGAGGTCTTCGCGCATCTTCACGCCCCGCAGTTCCTCCTCCGGGAGATTGCTCGCGGCCACGATTTTAACGTCGGCCTTCAATAGCTTGGCGCCGCCGAGCCGGAAATATTCGCGCTCCTGGAGCACGCGCAGCAGCTTGCTCTGGAGCGCCATGGGCATCTCAGAAATCTCGTCGAGGAAGAGTGTGCCGCCCCGCGCCTGCTCGATACGCCCGGCCTGGGGGGCGACACCGGTGGCGGTGCCGGGCTCGATGCCGAAGAACTCGGCGTCCAGCAACTCGCCGGGAATGGCGGCGCAGTTAAGCGCCACAAATTCGCCCGATCGCCCCCACAGCTCGTGCAGAGAGCGCGCCGCAAGCTCCTTACCTGTGCCCGTTTCGCCGAGCACCAGGACCGAGTCGGCGCAGCGGCACATGTCGGTCGAACGCGCAAGTTCGGCCCTGAGCACGCTTCCGATCAGCCTGTGCCAGGGCGAGCTGCGGTCCACACCGGCCGAGCTGTCGCGCGTTGCCGCGGGTTTCGGTGTCGCTACGGCGATCGAGGAGAGGGCCGAGAGCAGCAGGATCTGGTACGCCAGTTGGTCCTGCCAGACAGGCGCACTCGATTCGGAGTAGAGCACTGCGAGTTCCCGGCCGGCGCCTCTGGCCGTCCACCGGTAGGTGCGCGTTCCCTCGGCTTCGAGCAGGGCCTGGCCCGTTGGGGCTCCGGGCTTGGCGCGCTCGGCAAGCACCGCGCGGTCGTCTCCCTCGATGCGAAACAGTGCCGCCGATATGGGCGCCTGGGACTCGTCGAGGGCTTCCAACAGCCGGTCTGCTGTGGGCATCGTGCCCGTGCTGAGGGCGTCTTCGAGTACGGCGTTCAAGGCCTGGAGACTGGCCGCAGCGCTGTCGCGTTCCTTTTCGGTGTGGGGATGAACCGAGGCGGCCGGTATCGAGAGCGCCGCGATGTCGTCCTCCGGCGCCAGCCGCTCGATCCACGCGCAGACCGAGCCGAAGCGGAAGGGCTCGGAGGGGGACACCCGGGTGAGGCCCCTGACCAGTTCGCTATCCAGGACTACCGCCGCGTTGCCGAGCGGTTGCAGGTAGACGCTCGTGCTATCGCACTTGAGGCGGAGGTGCCGGCTTCGCACCCCGGGCGCGCAGATGCGCACGTCCGCCTCCGCCCCGCTGCCGACGCAGAATTCGCCCTCCGATAAGAGGTGACTGCGGCGCTCTCCGTCGATTTCATGCGAAAGCTGCCATCCCGTACAGCGGCGCCTGCCCGCGTCGGGCAGATCGGCAATCCTGATTCGCGCTTGCATCAGCCCATAACCGAGAGTGCAGAAAGAGATAATAGCACTCGATTCAGAGTAAGCACGGTCGGCTTGAGCTACCGCCCGTGGCATACGACTCGCTGCACCGTGCCCTGGGTCTCAGGCCCCTCGGTCCCAGGCGCAAGCTTCAGGCAGGCCAGGTTGGCGCAGCAGTCCTCCGGCTTCGTGCACGTCCCGCCGCTAACCGTGCGACTACCGAACACGGCGGTGTCTCGGCCTCTTGTCGCGTTCCTGGGCCGCGGGGGCAACGCTTTGATCGCAGTTCTCGGCCCTTTTATATATCGGTTTTCGAGCTTCTTACTTTAGATCTACTGCTCGCCCCAGTCAGCCCGGCGGCCAGTGAGAGAGGCCAGCCGGGCGGTCGAGCTTTTTACTTTAGCGATAGATGAGCGACTCGAAGCAGTGGCCGTCGTTTGAAAAGGGCCAATTCAGGTGGCAGACCAGGCCGTTGCAGCACTCGCCTTCTGATTTCGAGCACGCCCCGCCTTGTTCAATGCAACCGCCGAAGACGGCGGAGTACTCGGCCTCCGTCACTTCCTTGGGTCGCGAAGGCAATTCTTTGATTGCGATTCTCAGCCCATTCATATATCGGTTTTCCCTATATCGGTTTTCAAGCTGTCTACTCTAGTCGAGGAAGTAGTCCTCGGCGCAGTAGCCTTCGCTTGAAAAGGGCCAATTGTGGACGCAAACCAGGTTGTAGCAGCACTCGCCTCCTGATTTCGTGCACTTCCCGCCTTTTCCAACGCAACCGCCGATGACGGCGGAGTACTCGGCCTCCGTCACCTCTCTGGGCCGCGGAGGCAATTCCCGGAATACAATTCTCGGCCGGTTTTCCATGACTCACGCTCCAATTGTCGTTAGCTCAACGTGCTCTCCCTGCACGACCCAGACCAATTCCTTTTTGCCGTAAGCCATTGAAACACCCGGAGGTGGGGACGGCCATCCCGCCGTTCTGACCGTTTGGCCAGACCTGATGTACAGAACGTCCGCGGCGCGGACCCACTCCGGAGCCGCAGCGGGACGAAGGTTATTTGTTTCGGCAGTAGGCAAAGTAAGGGTAGAGGGGGTCTACGGACCTGCAGACCAGGCCCTCGCAGCAGTCCTCGTCCTTGTCGCAGGGCTGCCCCTTCGCGCTGCACGCTCCGCCAAAAATGGAAGCGTATTCGGCCGCCGAGAGGCTTTTCGTGCGCGGCGGCAGTTCGCGGATTTCGATTCTCACTTGACCCATAGTTTCTTGCTCTCCTATGTAGTTTCCGGCGGCGGCGAAGAGTGGGTGATCCACTCGCACCGCTGCTTGCTCGCCGTTCTCTTTCTTGAACGCTTGAACTGGGCATGGCCGGGGTGGCCGCGGCCGGCTAACCGGCGAATCGCGGGCGGCGCTGGCCTTCGCTTGCATCAACCCATAGTCGGGAGCGCAGAAAGAGGTAATAACACCGGATTAGAATAATTCCGGACGGCTCGGGCTATTGCCGCCGGGAACAATGGATTGCGTGCAGTTGCCTTTGGTCAACGGTATAAGTTTCTGGCAGACCAAGCCGGCGCAGCACTCTTCCGATTTCGAACAGCTTTCGCCCTTTCCGATACAACCGCCGAAAATGGCGGCGTATTCGGCCTCAGTCGCTTCCCTGGGCCGAAGGGGCAATTCTTTGATCGCGATTTTCAGACGAGTTGTCATGCGTCAGTTTCGTGGTCAAGATCACAATCGGCTTTGCGGGCTGCGGCAGATGCCCGAATCGAAGTAATTCTCGCACTCCAGTCCTGCGCAGCACTCTGTCGATTTCAAGCATGGCATGTTCTTGCCCATGCAGCCGCCCACAACGGCGGAGTATTCGGCCTCCTTCGCCGCCCTGGGCCTCGGAGGCAATTCATTCATCACGATCCGCAGGTTTTTCATATATCAGTTCTCCGGCCGTTTGCTTTAAGAAAGGTAGTTCACCCGGCAGTATCGATCGTTCGAATAGGGCGAAAAGTCAGCGCAGACCAGGCTGGAGCAGCACTCAGCCGACTTGGTGCACTTCTCGCCTAGTGAAATGCAACCGCCCACCACGGAGGAGTATTCCGCCTGTGATAAACCCCTGGGCCGTGGCGGCAGTGCCTCGAAGACCATTCTCGACCTGTTTTCCATGGCTTTTCGTGCCAATTGCCTTGAGTTCCGCCTGAATTTATGCACGGCTGAGACCATTTCTTTTCTCCCGTAAGCCGTTGAAACATCGGGAGCTGGCGGGGCGGCGCGCCCGCTTTTCTGACCGTTTGGTCAGACGGGATAAAGAGGAGCCCGCGCGCGCTCGCTACGGGTGTTGGCAGTAGGACATGGGGGCGGACCTATCCCAGTAATTGCAGACCATGCCCTCGCAGCGGTCCTCGTCCTTGGAGCAGTAGGCGTATTCGTGGCCGCATTCTCCGCCAAAGATCGAGGCATACTCGGCCGCCGAAAGGCTTTGCGTGCGCGGCGGCAGTTCGCGGATCTCGATTGTCACTCGCTTCGTAGCACGCTATCGGGGGCGAGGCCCATCCGCTCGCACCACAACCGGTGCAGAGCGCACTCGGTGGCGGTGGATGGCATCACCCTTGACGGCGCGGCGGGCTTCTTCGGCCGCGACCAATTCGGCCATGCGCGCGCTCTCGGCGTCGAATTCGCCGCGCTCCAGACGCTGGCGCAGCAAGTAGCGCTGGAGCTTGCCGCTCGTGGTCCTGGGGAAGCCTGCCGGCCGCAGCGGCCCCAGTCGCACCGCTGCTTGCTCATCATTCTTTTTCTTGAACGCTTGAACTGGGCAGGGGCCGGCGTGGCCGCGGCCGGCTAACCGGCGAATCGCGGGCGGCGGCTGCTCTCCAGCGCTGCGCCATGCCTGTCGATATAGGCCGCCAGGCGCTCGATCGTCGGGTTAGCGGCCAGAACCTCGGAATGCAGCCTCACCCGGAAATGCCTTTCGATCTCGGCGATCAGGGAGGCCGCATCGAGTGAGGTGCCTCCGAGGTCTTCAAAATCGTCCCGCACCCCGACGCTATCGGGGGCGAGGCCCATCCGCTCGCACCACAACCGGTGCAGAGCGCACTCGGTGGCGGTGGATGGCATCACCTTGACGGCGCGGCGGGCCTTTTCGGCCGCAACGAGTGCGGCCATGCGCGCGCTCTCGGCGTCGAATTCGCCGCGCTCCAGACGCTGGCGCAGCAGGTAGCGCTGGAGCTTGCCGCTCGTGGTTCTGGGGAAGCCTGCCGGCCGCAGCGGCACGAGCGTATCGGGCTCGATGCCAAAGGTTCGCCGGATGCGACGCTTGATGTCGGCGAAGATGGCGGCGCCGGCCTCGTCAGCCGCGCAGGCGGCAAACAGCGCCAGCCGTTCCCGGTCCTCGCCCGGGGCGCGCCAGGCGCAGGCCGCCACGCGGCTCGCATCAACGCCTTCGACCTTGGCCGCCACGGCTTCAATATCGTGCGCGTAAAGATTCTGCCCGTTGACGAAGATCAGGTCCTTGGCCCGGCCGGTCACGCACAGGCGCCCGTTGCGGAGAAAGCCCAGATCGCCCGTGCGGAGCCAGTCGCCGCAGAAGACCTCGCGCGTCGCACTTTCATCGCGCCAGTAGCCGGAGGTGACGTTTGGCCCGCGCACCTGAATGTGGCCGACACAGCCGTCGGGGAGGGGCCGATCGGCGGCATCCACAATCCGCACGGAGACGCCTGCGACCGGTGCCCCCTCGACCGCGAAGCGGATCGCGCCTGCACCCTCGGCCGCAACGGCGCGGCCGTTTTCCTGCAGCTCGCGGCGGTCGAGGCTTTCGACTTCGGGCGGCGCCCCGAGCGGCGGGAAGGCCACCGCCAGCGTTGCCTCGGCCAGCCCATAAACCGGGAACATGGCCGCAGGCCGCAGTCCGAACGGGGCCATGCGCGCCATGAAGCGCTGCATGAGATCCACCGGGATGGGTTCGGCGCCGTTTATGATGAGCCGTACGCATGAGAGGTCGCGCGGCCGTTCCGGCTCCCGTTCGAGCGCGCGCAGCACGAGGGCGAGCGCCGAGGGCGGGCAGCCGGTGATGGTGGCCCGGTAGCGCTCCAGGGCATCGAGCCACAGCAGCGGCCGTCGCGCCATCAGGCGCGCCTCCATCAAGGTGTGGGGCACCTGCCGGTAAAGCGCTGCCAGGTGAAACCCAATCAGCCCCATGTCATGGTGCAGCGGCATCCAGCTTACGAGTGAGTCGTTTTCGCCTAGCTCGACGCCGCGGGTCATCGCCTCCATGTTGGCGATCAGGTTGGCATGGGTGAGAATGACTCCTTTGGGTTCGCCCGTGCTCCCGGATGAGAACTGGAGAAATGCAGGTTCCGTGGGGGCGGCCTCATGGAAGGAGTCTGCTGGATGTTGGCGCAGCAGGTCCGCCACGCGCAGGATCCTGGCGCAGTCCACGGCGCCCCGCACCGACGCCTGGTCGTCTACGAGTACCCAGGGGCGGCCCAGCCGCGCCGCCACTCGCGCGATTTTCTCCTCAATGGGCGCGGACCGGATCCCGCCCGCGGCAGCCAGCGGCGCCGGCAGCATGCCTCCGAGCACGCAGCCCCAAAAGGCGGCCAGAAACTCCCGGTTGCGGGCCGATACGACCATCACGGGCTCGCCGGGCCGGATGCCTGCGGCGCGAAGCCCCGAGAGCACGCGCGAAGCGGTCACCATGAGTTCGCCCGCGGGCTCGGCCTGGCGCGAGCCGTCTTCGTTCAGGTAGTGCACCGCCGCCCGAGGTGAAGCGGCGGTCCGGCGGAGCATGGAAGCGAGGGTCATCACAGCCGTGTGACCCCCGCCCATGTAGTTACCAATCCCTCTCGCATACGTTGTCGCGGCAGATGAGACCGATGGCGCAGTCGCAACTGGCCCGACACGGCGCGCCCTCGGCGTTTCCGAGACTGGCGAGCACACGGCGCAGTTCTTCCTGGCCGGATGTGCCATCCCGTGGCTGGAGTGCGCCGATCCGGATGCGCTGGCGGGTTGGCCCGGTGTTGCTCATTCCGGAAGGCACAGGAAGATTTGACTCGTGATGACCCACCGGCACTGGAGGCCAGCACAACATTAGCTGAACATGTTGCAGGATTGGTTGTCGCCATTGCAGCCGCCCATCACGGTGCGGAGCTGCTCGGTGGATAACGGAGTGCTGCGCGGCGGTAATTCGCCGATGTGAAGTCGAAAGCGTTTGGTGCTCATAGTCACTCGTCCTAAAAGCACGCGACGGGCCGCTTTGTAAATACGCGGATTACAGGCTTTTGGAATGCCCGCCAGAGGCCGCTCTGGACAATGCGTCTGACGATTCAGTCAGATTCGGTAAGTGAATTTTTTGTCCGTTCGCTCTTACGCTTATAAGTCATCCCGCCGATAACAAGGAGAGTGCATGCATGACCGGGGACGATATGCCAATGTCTCCGGATTCAGAGCACCTGATTTCTCTATCTAATGATCCGCCGTGGATTATCGAAGGAGATGAATAATGCCCGATTTGATTGTCGTTAATGGTGAAGGCCTGCCCGCCGCCGATGCTGTCCGGCGCTCGATCATTCATCAGGAAGAGTTCCTGGAACGTTCCATCGAGCTTCTTCTGCTCCGCCAGTACGCCGCTAGCCATGGCATCGTGAACACCGACGAGCAGCTGCAGCTGGCCCTTGACGAAATGCGCTACCAGCGCGGGCTGGAGAGCGTCGAAAAGGCCCGGCAGTGGATGAAGGCCAATCACCAGACCGAGCTTTCCCTGCAGGATGCGATTGACGGCATGCTGATCCGCAACAAAGTGCGCAATAGCATTCCCGAGGAACAGATCGCGGCCTACTACGCCGAGCACCAGCTGGAGTTTGAGAAAGTAACGCTGTACAGCATCCGTCTGGATTCCGAAGAGAAGGCCAAAGAGCTCTACGCACAGATCACCGAAGAGGGCGCCAACTTCCATGTGCTCGCCATGGAGCATTCGACCGATTCCGAAACCGCACCCAAGGGCGGCTACGTCGGCGAGATGACCCGCGCCATGCTGAGCGGTGAAATCGAAGCCGCCGTCTTTAAGGCCAAGCCCGGCGACGTCATCGGTCCCATCAAGACCAGCAAGGGCTGGAATCTGTTCAAAGTGGCGAAGATTCACAAGCCCACGCTGGCGGAGGTGCGCAGCAACATCCAGATGACGCTGTTCCTCCAGCTCCTTGCCAAGTTGAGAGCGGAAGCCAAGATCGAATACCCGATCTTCGAGTCGGAAGAGGTGGCCGTCGCCTGAGGCGGCCTCCGGGGGGACAGTGATGTTAGCCTTCGTA